>Ga0123341_1006936_pt1 | contig 10288 bp, 7 predicted proteins | sample Turbeapinknodule_FD_89959 | JGI IMG/M metagenome (GOLD analysis project Ga0123341, IMG submission 89959) | Root nodule microbial communities of legume samples collected from Mexico - Turtle bean Mexico pink nodule | ecosystem: Host-associated > Plants > Roots > Nodule | place: Mexico: Nepantla...
AATATATATTATTTTATAATTTTTAAAAATTTATTATATCTATTAAATCATTCACAAACTGTTTTTTTTTTTCACTTTCCACCACCTTTTTACCTTGATAAAAAAAAACACACTTTCCTTACGTTTTCTCTACAAATCCAATACCTAATTCAAACAAAGTGTAAATGTATACGTATATATGACTTCCATCTCTTTGAGTATTGAAGTCCCAAATCATGTAAGGATATTTGTGATTCTACCCAACAAGTCATACTTAGATACGCTTATGCCTTTTATGATTAGGAAGAGAATGTTTAAATTTTAGACCGTGTACTTAAATTAATTTTCAATTTTTATTAAACATTTCTATTAACACGTTTGATAATTTTTTTTTCAAATTCAGTTAAATTTGATAAAATTTACCCCAAACTCAAATTAACTTAAAAATTTTAATAAATTATTTTTTAAACTCTAATTAATTTCAACTTAATTTATTTTTTTAACCAAAATCTGAACTCACAATTAATCTACTTCAAATGTAGAACCATTTAACCAATTTGGATATGTATATTTTGGTATCCATGATGGCAGGCTTAAAATTCACCTAAACTAAAAGGTCAGTTAACATCAATTTAATTACAATACCTTAATTAAATATTTTTCTCGGACTACCTTAATGAAATTTGATATTAGTTAAGAATGGAAAATATTCGAAAGAAAACTCTAATGAAATTTTAGATATTGTATAATTAAATAAGGTTGGAATTTCTTACATTTAAAATGTTTGAAATCAATACACATGAGTTCTTTTTTTTCTTACATTGGAGACAAGAGGGAATAAGATAAATTTATTCTGTCTATTACGGGATTAAAGAAGATCACCAACACACATTAATAAATTAGTTAGAAAATACTTAAGTGGAGTGAGTGAGATGACGGGCCTCACTAATTTTAAGGATAATTTTTTAAAATATTATAAATTATTAATAACTTTAAAGTTACTAACTAAATAACCTACCTTTTTAATAAATGTTAATTAGTTAAAAAAAATATTAATTTTTTAATAAATATATCTAGAGACACGGAAAGCATAATTAAATATATTTAGTCTTATAAAATAGGATATATTGTTTTGCTCAATCCATAAAATTTCAAGACCAATTCTATTCGGTTTCTTAAGTTTAAAATCTAGTTTCACTTTAAGGGACTACTCATTTGGATTTTTCAAGCTAATCTCATTAATTCAACGTAGTCACCTTATACGTTAGAGAAATAACAAAACCAGACATTTATAAATTTAAAATGAGCAAAACTGATTATTTTATACACTTAAAGAGACTAAAATTAGTGTTTTATGTAAGAAAAATAAAATATGAAAGAAGTTACAACTTTCATATAATTTGCGTTTGTTGATGGGAACAATCCTCATATTTACTCATCATCAAATCTCCACCAAACTAAGATGAATCTAATTGTTAGCGTTGGAGAATTTAATTCATCTTAACTCACATCACACATAGACTACCATATTTAGTGAAAACAAAGTAGGGAACAGAATTAGGGAAATTTTGCCATGTTCGAGTTATGTGAAAATTTTGAAGATTTCGAGATACTAAAGTCGTTGATTTTAAATTTGAGATGAAATAAAATAAATGAAAAATTGACAGGGATTAAAATAAAAAACTACATTTAAATATAAAAATTTCGTATTATTTTTCTTATATGGATTTCACAATTGTACGTAGTTTTTCAGGAAGAAGAGTGATGTGAAGATTGGTTAGAAGGTAAATAAAAAGTTTTGGGGGGCCAGTGAAGTATGGTTAGAGCGGGGGCGAACATGAGGGGAGGGTGATGTGTGGGGCAACCTGTTCGATGAAATGCCACTGACAACATTAAAGATTTAGTTTCACAAACCTGACGCTGGAGGATAATTTATTAGGCCCTCCTTCACTTTTTATCAAGTATGGCCAAACAAGCCCCTCAAGAAGCTAAACTATTTTAACAAAATTTGGTGCCCCAAATTAGGACAAGTACTTTTCATTTTAAAGATCAACACAAACAGGGCACTTCGCCTTCCTTCACTTTATCTCATACCTACCTGAATGGGGTCATCACACTATTCAATTACCACTACTATTATTAATATTATTCTTTAACACATATTTCAAACAGTAATTTGAAATAAATAAAAAAACACAAAACTCAAATTGCTCTCGTGCTCACTGATTTGGACTTTCGTTCTCATAACTTGTATAATACAGCCGTACTCTGCCTATTCCTTTTTTTTTTCATTTTTCTTTATTATATAAGTTTTGTGCAAGATTTCTGTACCAATATAATTTTCTCTTTGATTTCATGAATACCCATGTGGGTGTCCCACGTCACCATGCTATAGCAAGTGTCTGAGGAAGAAAATAATAAATTCAGAAGTCAAACATTAGACATAGAGTTGAGCTAGCAACACGAAAGACACTTGTAGCAAAAATCTCGAAGAATGACCTCCCAGCAACCTTGATTATTGATATGCATATTTTTTTAATGAAAACGTTGATTATGGAATTGTTCTTACACGTATTTGGGAATTGGAATGTAGTAGAACCGTGACTTTAGAATTTACCCGTGTCTTCCTCAGTGTGGTGCAGGAGAGGTGTTAACGGGAACTGGCTAGTATATACGGGGAAAACAAAAGGTTGTGAGTTCCCCAAAAAGAGTTTGATGAGTAAAATATGGAAAGTGAGATTTATTGAGTTGGTGTGTTATTTGAATAAACGTGGTGGTAGTGATAAAGATGAAAATGAATATTTTGAAGAGAGTTAAGAGAGAGGAGAGGACAGGGAATGAGTATGGTGGGCGTTATAGGGTAGGGAGAGAGTGGGGATATCTTGTTGTGTGGTTCCTTGGTTCCCAATAAACTCGATGAGAGATAAGAGTATCTCCAGCGGGGTCTAGCCATACATGCAGAAAGGGATAGATACCACAATAATGATGATAGATAAAAAAACTTATAAACGGACAAGAAAGAGAGAGAAAGGGTGAAAAGAAAGAAACAAAAACGGGTCACCTTTTTACTAATTTGTCTGCTAGCGTGTGGTGCGAATGTTGGAAGCATGGAAGCAAAGCAAAGGCCGAGAATGGCGGCAACCCATAACTCAATCATAAATCCCACATCAACCTCACTCTTTCTCCATTACAACACCTGGCACTAGAGGGATACCATTTTTTTATTTCTTTTTATTATCTTCACTCTATCGTTTACTGTTTAGATAGATAGATAGACACAGCCCAACACAAGACATCCCAATGCCATAAACAGCACTTTCCTCCCTTACCTGAAAAGGTGCTTTTCTTATTCTTTTTTTTCCTTCATTACAAAGTGGTTCCCGATTTTCAGCAAAACTGCTTGCTTTTAATTTAATTTAACCATCGTATGAGTAATGGGTGAGTTTGGTCTTTCCCACACGAGAAAAAGAAGCAGCAGCAGCAACAACAGTGGTGGTAGCGTTGTTGGGTTGGATGTGAAACTGCAGAGCCCTGAAGCATTATTCCATAATAAGATGACGATGATGGCGCATCATAATCATCACCACCGTCCATTGTCATCACCCTTTGATAATGATTCCTGTGCTGGTGATGGCGATGGTCCCACGGCTTACATGTCTTTTACTAATCATATAAACCTTGTTAGTGGAGCTTCTGTTCTCGCTCCTGCTATTGATGGTGGCTGTGGTGCTCCTGCACCTGTAAGGACTTTGCAGCCTTTTGACATTTCTCCTTATACTTCTCCCACCACCACCTCTTCTACCTTCAAACCCTCAGGTTTGTGTTTTAATTACTTTCTCCCCCTCACTGCTGTGTGTGCTAAGCTTCGGTTTCATTGCATCTTTCTCACTAATACATCCCAAAGATTGCATCTTTTTACTAGAATAAAAAGGAAGTAAAGGTGGGTCAAAAGAGAGAGAGTGTGTGTGCGTTGGGGTTTCTGTCCTGTCTAAGACTCTGAACATACTTGTGTTGTGTCTTGGTTGTGTGTTACAGCAGGTGGGATGGCGGCTTCGTTGGGGTTTCCTTTCACAAGTGCACAATGGAGGGAGCTTGAAAGACAAGCCATGATATACAAGTACATGATGGCTTCTGTTCCTGTTCCACCTGATCTCCTCATCCATACTTCACTCACATCCTCTTCTCGCTCTGTCTGCAGTATGAATGACCCTTTGCTTTCTCGTGCGTCTTAATTTCTTATTTTCTACTCTCATTCTCATAGTTCACGCACAAACACAAGACCACACCATGTTCCCGTGCCTTTTCTGCCTTTTGAGCCCATTCCCATCTAAAGTTTGTGTCTTTCTTTGCCTGTCCTCTCTCGACCACTGTTTGTATTTGTCTCAAAACTTCACCTTTTCTTTTGTTCAAATCACTGTGGCCCTTTTCATGACATGGGGGCTTGCTTTCACTGTTTCTTGAACTTTGCATTACCTTTTGTTTTTAATTTTATTTTCAGTGGATGGTGGTTTCAATCTGAGGTTGGCTAGTAGCACTGACCCGGAGCCAGGTAGGTGTAGAAGAACAGATGGCAAAAAATGGAGATGTTCAAGAGATGTGGCTCCAAACCACAAGTACTGCGAGCGCCACATGCATAGAGGGCGTCCCCGTTCAAGAAAGCCTGTGGAAGTTAACACCAAGACCACCACTCCCACTAGCATCAACAACAATAGCCACCAAATCAAGAGGCCTCGCCATGAGTCTAATCCTTTTCCTTCTATACCTGATGTTACCGTGGCTATTTCTAACCCCACATCTAGAAAACATGGATCCTCACCCCATTTTCTTGGCTCTTCCACCACTCCGCCATACCTTGAATCTCCCCTCTCTCTTGCTAACTTTAGTCTCAAAGCTGCAAATTTTGACTCCATGGCTTCTGTTTCTGCAAATAAGGAGCCCAGGTGAGTTCCAAGTTTGAATTCACTATGTCTTTATTTCTCGGTTTGGGTTCTGATTTCAATTCTTCTTCCCTTCTCGGATCTTTTGTTTCTTAAGTAATAAACATAAAGAACAAGACATCATAACTGAAAATTTTCCAAGGCCTTATACATTTTGTTTTACTTCGATTCTGATTAAACTCGCTTGAAAATTTGAAGTATTGGTTATTTGTGCTAAAAGTCGGTCATTTTATGTCTAGTTTACTATAGAGAAGCCGAGGGAATGCTTTTCTATTTTTTGTATTTTTGGGTGTTATGTTGTTGTGATAACTTGGGTACTCTGTTACTGATCCAGTGAATTGAATGTAATAGGGGTTTGGAGTGGATGCTGAATGGAGATCCTATTTCCCTGGGTGCTTCTGACTCAGAATGGCAGTCTCTGATGCATAACAAAGTTGGGCTGAGCAGCGAGAGTTGTTGTAATAACACCCAGCCTCAGTTTCTGAATTCATTTGCACTATACAACACTGGACTGGATCAGCAAAACAGACGCCATCCTTTCCTGAATCCTCTGATTGTCCCCATGGAAAATCTCCAACCAGAGAAGACAAGGGGTTTCATTGATGCTTGGTCCAACACAGAAACTGGTGAAAACAATGCCACCACCACCAACAATAACAACAAGAACTCTGCTGTATCAATTGGTAAATTATCCCTTTCTTCTCTTGATCTATCAAAGGGGGGTGGTGCTGTGAATGAAGATTTAGGTAATGTTAACATAGGGTTGGGCCTAATGGAGTCTATTGCAAACACACACACTGATACCAAAATCTCTCTCTCAAACTGGCTCAACCCAGCACCTTGGGTGGCTTCAACGCTTGGGGGTCCTCTAGCTGAAGTTCTTAGGTCAAGCACAGTCACTGCCACCACCAAAACCAACGAAGCAACCTCCAACACACCCTCACCAGCCACTACACATGTTGAATCTAACAGTCCTCTGGGAACAATGGTGTCATCTCCATCTGGGGTGTTGCAGAAAACGCTTGTTTCATTGTCCGATAGCAGTAGCAATAGCAGCCCAACGGTTGCATCATCAAGGGCCAATTCTGAGATGACCTTGCTCAGGTTTCAACCAAATGTAAATTAATTAGCATTTCCTACTCTAGTGTTGATTTCAAATGGGGTAATATTATTATTATGTAATCTTGCATATTTGGTTAACTGTGCTGTCCATTCGGGTACCTATAGGCCCTGAGTCCTATTGTTGAGGACGGTTTGTTATATACTGAAAAACCTCTGGTGAACAACCTGTGTTTCTGCTTATGTGATGAGGACTCCTTGCAGCTTTAAATTCTTCGTTCATGGAAACGTCATGATGTTACTTATCTCTACCACCCACTCTATGAATCAATGCCATGCGGTTGTTTCTTGTGGGGTCCTTCCCTCCTGACCCAACTTGTCGGAAAAGACATAAATCCAACTTTGACTATGTCAACCACCTACCTCTTCACCCTTCACCCTCCCAAAATATCAAGCACCACCATTTTTCTACTCATTTTATTTCTGGTCTTGCATGTGCCTCCACATCTTATCTCTAACAAAAATATTGTTCATAATTTTTTTTATCAATGTTAACCAGTTGTTTAAAAATGCCACATTAACATCTCTTATAAGTTAAATTACATTTCTTAATTGTTCAAAAAATGTTATATTCACCTTTTGTACTGATTAAATTACTTTTGTCAATGTTTGCAAAACATTACTAGGAATATTCTAATTGTAAGAGGTTAGCTTTTATGGTTTCTGGAGATAATAGGTATTGCAAAAGTTACTGTGAATTTATAAATTAAGTTTTGAAAAGCAGTTCTGACTTCTAACTAATTTTTTTAAATGCTGACATTTCTTATAAATAAATAAAAGATTTACAAATTTATTATCTTTTTCTCCCTTGATATAGATACAAGGTTTGTCATTTATTTATTTTTCAAAATTCTAAATTATTTAAAAGAAATACCCTCTTTAAAATTTAAATTTAAATAAAAATGCGCCTAAATATAGATTTTCTATAAGCATATAATATTAATAAAATAATAGTTAAGTAAATGTAGTTAATGTAGTGGATGATATGATGATATTCATCTATCATTTAAACAAAAAAAATTCCTTAAATTGTTCTTAATAACTACTTAGATGTCCATTTTTATCCCAAGGGAATTTTTACCAATTTTTGTGTCTTGTATAAAAAAATTTGCATTCTCTTGAGAGTACCTTTTCCTTTAAGAGATTGTAAATTCCTAATTATCTAAACAACTATAAATAATTCTGAGATGAATATGGGTTGTAGGTAGACTTGCTTATGATCTACGTTTAATTTTAGTTTATTCTTAAAATAAGTTCTTTTTTATTGATTTACTAAATGAGTAGGTGGACAGAGGTTTTAATAGTTCAAAATTTCTACATTAAACGGGTTAGAGAAAAAAACAAAATGGATTTGATTGATCAAAAAATACTTTTTGTAATTGTATATAAGTTTCTCAGTTTTTAAAATATTTTACATTAATTGTTAATTGATTTTTATTATTTGTAAATTAGTCTCTGAAGCTTTTAATAATTATAATTTAGTATCTAACTAAATTCTTAATATTTATATTATATTCTTGGTCAATTCAGTCTCTTACAAACTGAATAATATTATTTGCTTTCTAGTTGTAGTTTTGAAACTTACAATGTTTGGAAAAAATAATTATCATTGTGCAAAGAAGGTTATAATTTTTTTTTATCTATTATTATAACTTTATGAAAATAGTACGTTATTTTAGTCAAACAATTTTTTTACATAGTGTGTTTATTCAATTAATTCACAAATGTTTAAAATTTTCTATAAAAAGTAAAATAATTTGGGAACCTTAAAAACGACCTTTTAGTTTATGTTCAATCTTAATATTATAATTTCATTTAATATTCTTACAACTGCTTTTAATTTTTATTATTATATAAAAATATGAAGATAATATCAATATTTGGGTTTATGTTTTCTTTTTTACCTTTTGGAAATATAAGTTTTTCTTTGTTGTGATTTTGACAATTGTAATTAAGTAATGTTTGATTATGATGCCAATATTAACTATTTAAACTAGATTATATTGTGAATAGTTAAAATTTGAAACAAATTAACTTTTCGTATTTTTTTAAGTAAATGATTTTTTGTTTATATTCCAATTTTTAAAGATTTTTTCATTTTAAAAAATATTGGCTCTTTGGTTGGTCATGATTCATTGTGGATATTTTAACCTATAATTTTTTTTATGTGAACTTTTTTGCCATGTAAACTTTGTTAGCTTTAATCCATGTGTGTTAAGGTTAGACCCTATGAGTTTACTTGGACATTTTGTGGACATTTTGGTATTCTGAGTTTTTCTTTATGTGGATTTTGTTTTACTTTGATTCATGTAAGTGAGGGTGAAATCTTGTGGGTTGGACCAAATTGATAAGTCTAGTTGTAGGGAAGCTTAACCAATCATAAGGTTGAAGAATATCACTTAAAAAGTTAGTTAGAATTAGGTTTTAATTTGAATTTCGCATGTTCATCAAGTGTTTCCTTATCATATCTTTTACTTCAGATACTTTGTAACTACATGTAGAAAGTGAAATTTATCACCTTCTCTGCATTGACTATTCTCCAACCTATCTCTAGTGCATTTTCTTTTGGGCCTAATACACTCATCTAATTAATTCAATTAATGTAATATTATCATCTCTATCACATTTTATTTAAAATATGAAACTCAAATTAAAACCAAGTTATAGCTACTTCTAAATTAAATTGAATGTATAATACTTACGTAACATCTAAATTTAACTCAAAATTATTGTAATCACCAATTCAACAATTTTTTAAGATCATTTTAATGAAACTTAACAATTTCTGAAAGAAAAGGCTCTCAGTTCCATGTAAAAAAATACAAAATTTCTTATTCAAAATAAAGTTAAATTCACAAAACCCATATTTTTCCAACCCGATCCCTAATATTTTAATTGAAGTCTTAAATATGAAAACTAACCTAAAATTCAAAACCAGTTAATAGAAGTACTCCTCTACTAGTGCAAGTCATATGAACTGCGATTCGTTTTTTAAGTCTTGCTTCACTTTTTTATAGCTTTATAATTTCATTCAAAATCTTTAATTCATCTTTTTAAAGCCTCAAGTTCCTTAATAAATTTAGTTATTGTTAACGTTGAGAGTCATAAAAAGAATAATTCATTCTAAAGAGGTAGTTTAAGTTAAAAAAGATAAAATAACGATATATTATTAAAAAGTTAACTTTAAACGTTTAGTTCAATCCCTTCTAGTTCTTCTAGTTGAGGATCTCACTCATTATTGTAATTTATTAAATACATATGTATATAACTCTGCTAAATATTACTTTTTGGGCCACATCAGTGACTTGCTATGGTGATTGCATCTGGGCTGGAGGCCTACTTCAAAAAGGCAGCATAGAGTGGTTAATAGCTTGCAATTTTGATAAGGCCTCTCTCATGCTCCATCGGTCTTTGGGTTGATAAGCTGTGCAACTCAGACCAACTCTTATCACATCAGCGATGCACTCCTCAGCTTTAAGCATACAATGTGTGTTGCTGTCAAAGCCACTGCTATGATCATCACTGATTGAGCTTTGTGTTGAATATCCATAATCCTCAATCAGCCTTCTATCACCACCCATCATCACTACTTCATTCTCATCCATAGCTGAGACAAATTTCCTGAGGCTTAATCCTTCCTTGAACATTTCATCAGTTGGTCTTTTTCCTGTGAACATCTCTAGCACTAGGATCCCAAAACTGTACACATCGCCCTCAGTTGAAGCCTTGCTTCCAAAACCATATTCTGAAACATATCACCCTATTCATACAAGTGCGTGTATCTCACTTATGCACAAATAGCAAGTAAAATGAAACTACAGTAAAAAGAAAAAAGAACTCGATTATTCTTTAAAGAAAGCGAAGTGTTAATGTATACCTGGGGCAATGTAGCCAATTGATCCTTTCAGTGCTAGAGTGCTACTCTGCTTCTCTGATGTGTTTTGACACAGAAACCTTGCCAATCCAAAATCTACAACACGGGCAGTCATGTTTTCATCTAGAAGGACATTGGCTGGTTTCAGATCACAATGAGCTATTGGTGGATGACAGTCATGGTGCAAGTACTCCACAGCAGAAGCAACATCAATGGCAATGCTCAATCTTTGCATCAAGGTTAGAATGGATCCTGGCTCTTCATCTCCTGGGTGTATTTTCAAGTCCAAGTTTCCATTGGGCATGAATTGCATGACAAGGGCCTTAAATTCCTCCCCATTATAATCAAGGCTGGAGCAAGAAGTGATAACCTTCACCAG
>Ga0123341_1006937_pt1 | contig 10288 bp, 4 predicted proteins | sample Turbeapinknodule_FD_89959 | JGI IMG/M metagenome (GOLD analysis project Ga0123341, IMG submission 89959) | Root nodule microbial communities of legume samples collected from Mexico - Turtle bean Mexico pink nodule | ecosystem: Host-associated > Plants > Roots > Nodule | place: Mexico: Nepantla...
AAATACAACCATCATGTATTAAGGTGCAATACATAATTATTACTGTGAGATCAATATATATATATATATATATATAATATAATTATAAAAGAATAAGAATATTCCTAAAATATTTTTATTTATTTTGTTTATTTAATTTTAGCCGATAAAAAAAAATCATAGTAAACAGAAACTCAATTATGGTTAGTTGAGGAATTGCTAGATAAATAAAAAGATGATGAGTGTTGAAATTATGTCCGAGGCCCCACCTTCTGACCAATCTGACGGTCTGTTTGGGTAATCCTTAATGACTTTTTGTTTGTATTTAAGTTTGTTTTCAGATTCAGAGAAACAACATTAAAAAAAAGATGGTTTTAGGAATTTGTTTTCGGCAACAAACTGATTTAAAAAGAGGTTTCACAAATAAACATGTGGCAAATTTACAATGTGAAGTATTATCAACTGTTGTGATGAAAAACGGGTCTGAATTTGGTCTTTTAGAAGCGAAATTCTAGTTGGATCTTTTTGATTTTTTCTTCTTCTTTTTTTTTATTAGTTTTTGAAAAAATTGAAAAACTTGACCTAAATTCGACTTTTCTGAGATGAAATTTCAAACGAATTTCTAATGTTTGAACATCATTAGTGTGGCGGCACGAGAGAACGCATACCTATAATATAAAATTCAAAGGTAGATAAACATAATGCTCATTGCCACTATTCTATGTCCAAGTTTAGAGTGATAGAGAAAATCAATCAAATAATTTATTTGTGTATATTGTGGGTAACTTTTAGAATTCATCTATGAATATTTTGTTGGTTTAAGGATGATCCATAACCTACCAAAAATTATTTGATTTATGTTTGATTATTATCGGTTTTGAGGACGATCCATATGTTAGGTATGATGTTTTATAGATAGACAATAAAACGACCTATCTAAATTGGACCCATTTTACACCTAAATCGTCGATAAATATGGAGAAAAGAGGGGTCAAGTTCTGTTATCATTTTTCGACTTGGTTTTCGGCTCATATGGATCAACTAAACCATTCTTCCCTAAAAATTTGTATCAGTTTTGAGGATCACAAAATGTTAAGATATTGTCATGGAAAGTAAGGGAATATTTCACGTGCGTTAAATGATTATTTCTAAAACAGGCTCAAAGATAAATTTCCTAGATAAATAGGGAACAAATGAAAATTAAACATTGATTTCTTTTAAATTGACTGAATAGGATGTAAAAATTGAAGTAATTCAGTAGATTAGAGAACACTGTTATTGGTATGGAAGGGGATTATTTGACAATTTAATCTTCGGCCAAAATAACTGGCGTCGAGCGTGGCTCGTAAAGGCGAAACAAGACAACTTTGTAAGGTTGCTCGTCACAAACCGACCTCGTAAAGGCAGAACAAGCCAACTTGTAAGGTTGTTCGTCATAAACCGACCTCATAAAGGCAGAACAAGGCAACCTTGTAAGGCTGCTCATCATAAACCGACCTCGTAAAGGTAGAACAAGGCAACCTTGTAAGGTTGCTCGTCACAAATTGACCTCCTAAAGGTGAAACAAACCAACTTGTAAAGTTGCTCGAAACAAACCCACCTCGTAAAGGCGGAACAAGTCAACTTATAAGGTTGCTCGTCACAAAACAACCTCATAAAGGCAGAACAAGCCAACCTTGTAAGGTTGCTCATCATAAATCGACCTCGTAAAGGTAGAACAAGCCAACCTTGTAAGGTTGGTCGTCACAAATCAACCTCGTAAAGGCAGAACAAGCTAACTTGTAAAGTTGCTCGAAACAAATCGACCTCGTAAAAATGGAGCAAGCCTACCTAGTAAGATACATATCAAAATAAAAATCGTTAAACATGCTATGCGATGAATAAAGTTCAGTGTTAAAGGTGCCATTGGTTTATTCATCTTCCTTCTTTAGTTTTATGCAAAACAAATGTAAACCAATATAGATGGTACCCTTAGTTTTGGGTCTAGATCAGTTACTACCTTTCCTTAGGTAGCCATTTGGCTAAGCCCTTTGGAACAAGATAATTTTTAAGCCTACAAGTCCTAGAAGTATGACCACTTAAAAGTAAGATATTGAATGCACATACTTATAACTATTAAAAGAACCATACTTAGTTTTAGCAGGAACAAAGAAATTAGATAACTTCTTAACATTGTTTTTCTTTCCATGTTTATATCCTAAACCACTTTTACCAAACACAACATTTTGTGAACCATGTACAGTTTCAAGATTATCTCTTCCCATGGTAAACTTGGACAATGTTTTAAAAAGATATTCTACCTTCCTTTCTAAAACTTTTCAATTTTTACAATTTTTAATCTTATTGGATTCAACATATTTACAAAAGGCATGCAAATAGATCAATTCAAGATTAACAAGTTGTGTTTGAGCATCATGCAATTCTTTTTCTAAAGATTTAACTTTCAGTTCAAGAAAACTATTTGCACTTTTTAACTGGTTACATATAACAACAAATCTATTTGCCTCATCATGTGTTTCCTTAAATGCAATCAACAATTGATCATAATTCTCATAATCAGCAGAACATATACTTACCGAGTCACTGCTTGATCCTTCATTGTTGACCGTGAAACAAAGATTAGCCTTTTCACTCTCTGGAGAAGTATCATTGGATGAGGACATGTCATTGTCTTCCCATGATATGTAAGCTATCTTGCATATGTTCTTGTATGATTTTTTGTTCATTGACTTATCCTTGCTTAGATTGTTTGGACAATCCACCTTTATATTCCCTAGCTTGCCACAACCAAAGCAAGTGTAGTTAACAAAACTAGATTCATTATGTTTAGAAGAATACCTCTTTTTAGATTGAAATCTCTCACGATTTTTCTTTTTTAGAAATATGTTAAACTTCTTTGTGAGCAGACTTAATGTTTCATCCTGATATGAATCCTCTTCATCTTCACTTAGTTCTTTCTTTTGTGCACCGACCTTAAGAGCTATGCTCTTCACTTTCTTTTAAGAAGATTCTTGCTCTTTTAGTTTGTTTAACTCTAGCTCATGTTCTCTTAATTTTCCAAATAAAGCAGCTGTTGAAAGCCTTAACAAATCCTTGGATTCTGATATTGTTGTCACTTTTGGTTGCCAACTTCTATCCAAGCCTTTTAGCACTTTGATGTGAAGTTCTTCCTTGTCAAAGACCTTGCTCAAACCTGTCAAGTGATTCACAATGTGTTTGAACCTTCTTTGTACATCAGTTGTGGTTTCTTCCTGTTTCATCCTGAACAGTTCATACTCCTGGATAAGAGCATGCTTCATTGCTCTTTTGACATCATCAGTTCCTTCATGAGTGACCTCCAAGATGTCCCACATCTCCTTAGCTGAATTGCACTGTGAAACCATGAAAAACTCATCCATATTTAAAGTAGATGTAATAATACTTTTTTCCACAGAATCATATTGAGCTTTCTTCTTTTTAGTTTCAGACCATTCTTTCTTAATATTTTCTTCTTTAACCACATGCATAGGAATAAAAGGACCATTCAAAACAACATCCCATATACCAATATCTATAGACTGCATAAAGATCTTCATCCTAACTTTCCAAAAAGCATAATTCACACCACCAAACATATGAGGTTTATTAATAGATGCACCTTCAACAAACGATAGCTTAAACTTAGCCATATTACAAAAAACTTGATTAACATTCAAGCCCTAACTTTAGATACCAAATGTTGAATTAATGGGGGCTGAGTTCAAAAAGGGGGATGGGGGGATGACAGAAAGCTAGTTTAGTCAATCCTGACAGAAAATCAATTAATTGCTTTTCAAAACAACAGATTGAAATTTTCAAAAAGAATATTGATTCAGAAAAAGAACCCGTTATTATTAAAAACAACTGATTAAAAAATTTGGGCACACAAATCTGTAAAACAATTTCTCTTAGGAAAGATTTGAAACTTTTTTTAAGAAATAAATTCCAGAATTATTTCAACAATTTTTCTTTGAAAACAAGTGATTGTTTTTCCAAATTTAGTAACAGAGAAAAAATCAACATATTAAACCTAAAAACAACTGATTCAATTTTTGGTTATAATATCAGGAAAAATATTAACAAATTAAATCTGAAAGCAATTGATTGATTTTTTGGTTATAGAATCAGGAAAAATATTAACAGATTAAATTTCGAAACAACAAATTGTTTTTCTAGTTTGGCAAAGAACAAAAAATATTTAAGCTTTTAAGAATCAATTGAGAATTCAATATAATTAAGCACAATTTTCAAGAAATTTTTTTATTCAGACAATGCAAGTGTATACACACATAATCAATACACAAAGATTCACATATTGCTTAGAACATTAATTCAGTTTAATCTAGAAAGTCAAACACCTCTGTAAACAAAAACAATAATTAATTTTAAAAACAATTGATTGATTTTTACACCAGTAAGAACAATTATGAAAAAAATAACTTGAAGTGATAAGGAAAGCTTAAAGCACACCAAGATTTATACTGGTTCACTCAAAACTGAGCTTTATCCAATCCCACCTCACACCAAGATGTAATTCACTAGATCAACAATTTTTTTTTATAAAAGAAGATCAAAGACAATTATTGAACCCTAAAAGAACCACACCACACACTGCAACACCCTGCTACATCTGTGATACCCACCAAGAAACTCTATCTTGACACTTACACACGCAGATTTAAAAACAAAAAACATTAAAAGAACACTTACACGCAGATTTAAAAACACAGAACATTAAAAGAACGAATTCACCTTTGCTATGAACCAAGAAACTCAACAAGGATCTCCAAATTCACAACACACTTTGAAAACCTTTAACCTCTAGGGAATGATGAAAGTTAAACACCAAGAACACTCAAAGATTATCAAGGACTAATTTTCTCCAAAAATAGCTCACTCTTGAATCTCTCAAATTGTAAAAAATGTGTTGTATGTAAGCAATTATAAGAACCTCTTTAAGAAAATTTTAACCAGTTGAAAACAGTTTTAACCAATTGAAAAACTGCAACTTTCCAGAAAATAGAATTTTAACCAGTTGAAAACATTTTTAATCAGTTGAAAATCTTTTTAACCAATTACAAACCAGTTTAACCAGTTGAAAATGATTTTGTTCTTGGACCCTTCACCATTAGTAAAGGAAAAATATAACTCAAGACAACCAAAACAAAGCCTAAGCTACCTAGACACATAGGGCAACAAGTCTTCACTCAAGGCTTCAATTCATGGCTTCATCAAACATTTTAAGTTGGGATCTTTAAGATATCCAACAACCCTAGCCTTTAACCACCTGTTCAGCCATAGGTTGCACTCATCCAACTTGGAACTAGTGAAGATAAAGGGAATAAGATCTGACACTCTCATTGATCTCTTTCGCGACCATTTAGGTCAAACATGGTTTTTTTTGCTTTCCTTGTATTCAAAACGAATTCCACTTAAAACCACACTCGGCCTAACATCGACGTTCTCCAACTCGAATTGGGTGCAACACCAGATGTAACACCAGATGCAACACCAATAAAACCCCCCAGCTCCCTAATATGACGTCCCAACTCCTTTCGGGAAAGAGATATTAGCTTATGCATGCTAAAGAAAAAAAGTATCAGTCAAGCAAACTAACTAAAAAAAAGCTAAATAAAGTCAACCAAAAAAAGATTATACCTATATAATCTTTTAACTTCATCACCTGGAACTCCAATCACAAGAGAATGGTGTTGAACAAGGTGCTTTGATGTCTTCAAATCCAAGTGGAATGCATGAAGATCCTTGTTGTTGTGTGTCTAAAGTAGTTGAATTTGTTAATCCATTCTTTGTGATGATCCAAGGTTAATTGAATCTTAATCCTTTTGAAAAATATGTGTTTTCTAAAGTGTGTGAAAATTCAACCTGTTGAAATGTCGATTCAACCAGTTTTTTTACACTTAGTGTATTTTGAAAAGGATTTGAAAAAGCTTGACTTTGTTGTCAAACCAATTCAATCGATTGATTCATGTTTTCAATCGATTGATTTTCTGAAAACCTTAACAAAATTTTGTTAAGTGACTTTAATCTATTTTAAATGATTAAAACTGATTTTGGTTTTTGAATTAAATGATTTGACCATCTGATTGGAGTTTAAATAAGTTTTTTTACGCTCCTGGTCATAAATCAACTAAGAGAAATCATTCAAATAAGTTTTCAAGATTTCAAAAAGCTTTGGATCATTCTCATGTGTGGAATAGGATTCTCTGTATTTTTTGTACTTTAATCTTTGATTGTACCCAAGTGTATTCTATTCCTTTCTTTCTTAATCACTATAATTCTGTGTGAAATGGTGTTGTGCAGTTTTAGAGGTTGTTATGAAAACTATGTGGTGTTTGCCAAAGGTGGTGTGTGTTCTTGAAGGGTTCAAGATCATCACTTTGGTGTGTTTTTTTAATCAAGTTTTGATTACTTAGTGAATTCTCAGTGGTTGTTGAGGACTGGATGTAACTCTTGGTAAAGAGTGAACCAGTATAAACATTATGTGTTAATCTCTCTATCCTTACTTTCTTTAAAAACTACTTTTGCTTTGATTTTCAACATTGCTACTATAAACAATCGACTGTTTCGCAAAAACAACCAGTTGATTTTCTACAATCAAACTAAAAACATTTTTCTAATTGACTATACAGTTTGGATAAAAAGGGGAGAAATGATAATTCAACCTTGAGTTCTATTTAGTTGATTGAATAGGAAGAAAACAGTAAGGTAATTCAGTAAATTAGAGAGCACTGTTATAGGTTTGAAAGTGGATTATTTGACAATTTGATCTCTTACCATTTAAAAATTTAATTTTTTAGACATCAAATTTTGAGTGAATTCTAACGTTCAACATTATTATTTATAGTTAAAAATTTAACCTTCCAAAAATTAAATTTTGACCAAATTTAATATTGTTATTTTATTTTATATATTGCAAATTCGATTCATAAAAGCTAAATTAGTAATATAAATAATAATAAAAATTATTATAATAAATAATATTGTCATGGAGGAAAACAGAATTGGTTATCTACTGCTGAATAAAGAAAAAAATACAATACTTCTTGTTCGACCAATATATGAAATCGAAATTCAGATATGTAGACACAACTACTTCCTTACACACGTGTAAAAAACACCCTCAATACTGATAGTGTTCTTGTGTTCTTCTAGGTACAAAGTTGTCCATTACAAAGTTCTTTCATCTTCGATGTTTCCAGTCTTTTTTATATCCTCGATAAATGTATTTATATTGTCACTTCAACGTTTAAGTCATTTTAGAGTACGAAAGAAAGATAGTTTTTAAGATACAAGTTTGATTACCTTTTATGTTAAGGAATTCACATTTTTACAATAGCAGAAATTAGGCCTTCTGGTGTACAGGTGATTAAATTGCCTCTTGATCGTGCTTTGTAGATACTTATCCTATAACGATTCTTAATGATACTACTAACTACTATTCTGCCTTACAAGACGACGTGTAGGGAATGCCAAGTAGTCAAGTGGCATTCAACATCCAACACCCGGGTACCAAACATTATAGATACTAATGGCAAAGGAAATAACATTGTAACAAAGATTTAACTTAATTCACAATACAAACTGTGAATAATTGGAGTTCAATATACATTAAAAGAATTTTATTTTTCTCTCAAAATGTTGGAATGTATCAAAAATACTCAAGAATTTATGTGAAATAAATTTAGCTTTCATTCAACGTAGGTAACAAAACTCAATCAATGACGCTTTCCACTTTCAAGTTCAAAGTAACATAATTCTATATAAGGTTAAATATGTTTTTCTTTCTTGTACTATAACACGAAATGGAATTTTGTCACTAGTCCAAAATTTAGACCTCATATTTGTAGTAAGAAAATTATTATTGGAATAGCTTCTTACCAGTTTCTTTTAGTTTTTTTTACGTGGCAAACAAATTTTCAGCGTAGACTATATTATAATATTATAACATTCACGTCAACGATGAGTCATCATGAAATATTTTAACATCTTAGTCCACGTTGAAAATTTGTTTGTCACGTTGAAAACTTGTTTGCTACGTTAAAAAACCAACAATGACTCATTCCATTAGTTTTCTTACTACAAGTGCCCAAAAGGTCTAAAGTTTGGACTAGGAACGAAAAACAATTTTGCATGAAAGTATAGGATAGGGATGGAAAACATATTTAACCCTTCTATATAAAAATATAACCCACAATTCTATACAAAAACTATAGTAACAGAATCAACCAAAACTATAGTAGTTAGTTCTATTTATTTTTTGAGTTTATTTATGATAGAATTAAGTCAAGTTTATCAAGTTTTTTCATGTACTTCCTTTATTTATGGGTGGTTTGAATGGTTAGGAAGTCTGTGTATTAATTTTTTTTATTTATTATTTTTATGTAACCTATGTAAATGTTATATGACATAGTTCTTAATAATATAAAGTAAACATAATATATATTTGACTATATTTTTCTTACCTTAGACAACAACTAACACTACAAGAAAATCATTAAATAGTAACCAAATTTAGAGACAAAAAATAATTAGTCACTATATTAACAAAATTAGATACTAATTTAGAGACTAAAAAATTATTCATATCTAAAGTGGTTTCTAAATTTCTATCTAAATTAGCTACCTAAGTTTTAGCAACTAATATTTTAGATTCTAAATTAGTATCTAAAAGACCAATAGTGACTAATTTAGAATATAAAGTAGTAAGTAACTAAAACCTTGGTAGCTAATTATTAGATACCAATTTAGAAACCATTTTATAATTTTTTTATTAATAATAGAAACTACTTTAGATACCAATAGTTTTTTAGTTTATAAAATGGTCTCTAATTTAATCAAATAGTAACTAATTATTTTGGTCTCTAAAATTAGTTTCTATTTAATGATTTTCTTGTAGTGTAAAACATGTTGTGTAAAATTAAAAAATGATGGCCTTAATTTTAGGCAACGAGTTTTCAACTGTGAAGTATGCAATTGTAAACGTTGCTCAAAGGCAATAACTTTTTAAGTGGGTACAAGGTTGTTTGGAGTCGGCAACAGTATCGGTCCTAGTTAATGGCAGTCCGACAGAGGAGTTTAAGCCGTCTAGGGGGCTGAGGCAAGGTGATCCTATGGCTCCCTTCCTATTCCTCATTGTCGCTGAAGGCCTGGCTGGCCTAGTCCGTAGTGCTTTAAGGGAGAATCTGCTAAGGGGTGTGAAAGTGGGGAGAGCTGAGGTCGAGTGTTGTATGCTCCAGTTTGCAGACGATACCCTGTTTATGTGCGAAGATTCTTATGCCAATATTTTTACTATCAAGGCTATTCTTAGGGTTTTTGAGCTGACATCAGGGCTTAAAGTTAATTTCCATAAGTCAAAGCTAGCAGGTATCAAAGTTGGAAGGGGCTCGTTAGAGACTTATATGAAAACTCTCAACTGTGGGGAAATGCAGGTTCCATTCAAATACTTGGGGCTGCAAGTAGGAGGAAACCCAAGGAGAGCGCAATTCTGGGATCCTGTAGTGGACAAAATTCAAGCTAGACTCAGTGCTTGGAAAGGGAGAAGACTGTCATTAGCAGGAAGAGTTTGTCTGGTCAAATCGGTCCTAACCTCTATCCCTCTGTTCTACCTATCTGTCTTTAAAGCACCGTCATCAGTATGTAAAAGGATTTTCAGTATCCAGCGGAGGTTTATATGGGCCTGGGGTGATGATCATAAGCGTATTTCGTGGGATCGGTGGGAAAAGGTTTGTAAGGATAAGGAGGAAGGGGGCTTGGGGGTTAAGGATATCAGTCTATTTAATACTGCACTCCTAGCAAAATGGTATTGGAGGTTGTTGAGTGAGGAAAAGGGTAAATGGAAGGAGATTCTGGCGTCCAAGTACCATACCAGGGGAGTGGGACTCCAAGCCTTGAGCCGAAGCTATTCATGGTGGTGGAAAGACCTGTCTAAGGTCTGTAAAATGGGAGAAGGTGATGGATGGTTTCAACAATCACTTAAATGGAAAGTCGGAGCAGGTGACAAAGTGACTTTTTGGGAAGATACATGGCTGGAAAATAATAAATTATCAACTTTGTTTCCTAGGCTTTTTTCTATCTCCTTGGACCAAGGAAAGAAGGTAGTTGAAGTGGGGAATTGGGAGGATGGAGGATGGAACTGAAGGCTAAGCTAGAGAAGACCTAGATTTTGTTGGGAAAGTCCTATGGAGGAGGATTTGGTAAACCTCATCTCGGGGAAGATAGTGTGTCCAGAAGTCAAGGATTCATTAACATGGAACGGGGATGATGATGGCAA
>Ga0123341_1006938_pt1 | contig 10288 bp, 6 predicted proteins | sample Turbeapinknodule_FD_89959 | JGI IMG/M metagenome (GOLD analysis project Ga0123341, IMG submission 89959) | Root nodule microbial communities of legume samples collected from Mexico - Turtle bean Mexico pink nodule | ecosystem: Host-associated > Plants > Roots > Nodule | place: Mexico: Nepantla...
AAATTAAAATTATTTTTTGTTCCTAGTCCAAACTTACCATTGATAAGAATAGTTTTTTTACTATAAGTATTTAGGATATTTAAAATTTGAATTATAGATAAAAACTAATTCGTGCTATAGTATTTAATTCTAATTTATATTATAAAATAAAAATTTTAATACATCATAAATCAAAGTTTTATTTATAACGATAAAAATAATAAAGTATGGTTACTAATAATAATATATTAATTGATTGCATGACTCTTCTTTTTCTATATATTATAAATTTAAATCTAATATAAAATAATTGACTTAAATGTTATAAATTCTTGTAAGTTCTATTATTTGTAAATCTTGAAAATTTAGGTCATTTTTTTAAGTCTATATTATTAACTATAATGTTAATTTAGTACCAAAATCAATTTTGAACTCGATCAATCCTTTAATGTTTAAACCAAAGAAAAAAAAGTATCCCGTTGATAAGATTACATACATTTAGACGATGAAGATGCTGCCTGTTTCATTGCCCACCAACCCATTCGACTAATAAGATGACAAATAAATTCTGCAGAATGTTGTCATGATAAAGTATACAACAGTATAATTATAAAAAAAAACTTATGAAAAAGAATCGAAAAATGCTCCTAAAGGTAGGACATTCAAAAAAGCCATTAAACAGGCCTCAAAGTGAAAGTTACAACTTACCAATAAAAGAACACTATAAACTAAAATTACACATCAAATTTCAAATAATAAAGTGACCAGACAACGTTAAATTCCTGTCCACTGATTTCTTAATTCGTCTTCACCATTCGCCACCAAATGTGCCAAGTCCACTGAGAAATGTAGGAGAAATCCCCCATTGCCTTGAATCCATGCTAGGGTCGGTACAAAACTTTCTCCATGTGCACACTTCCTCTCCCAACAATTAGAACAAGCTACCTGTTCTTTTTTACTTTCTTAATACGCAGGGAACTGTCTGGAGTACGACTATCAAACTTGCGTTTTATCCCTGCTTGTTTAGGTGCTCCACTCTCCATGTGCATTTTTGCTTTAGCCTTTCTGGCAGCCACTGAAGGCCTCTTTGTCTGGCGTTCTTTTGGGTTTTCTCCACCGTGGGTTTTCTTGTGCACATCTGATTTGGTTGCACGTAGACCCTGATAAGATGCATTGGTTTTTCTGTTTGACCTGTTAATACTGCTCGAAGGAGACCGTGAAGCCACAGAAAATTTCTTTGCAGGAGTACCAGGAGCTTGTGTTGAAGATGGGTTTGGCCTTTTAGAAGGGGTAGGAACTTGCGTTGATGATGGGTTTGGCCGTTTATATGGGGTAGAAGCTTGTGTTGATGATGGGTTTGGCCTTTTAGATGGGGTAGCATCTGCTTTGGCATGAGAAAGTCTCAACTCTCGGTCTCGAAGTCTCAACTTCCTTTTCTTAACAACAAATTTAGCAGCTTCCTGCATTTACAAGACAACTTTAATAATAATAATAATAATTTATTGACATATGGTATAAGACATGAAAAAGGTTTGAACATTCCTTATGCCACTTTTATTTTGAATGCAAAAACACTACACCTCTAATAACAACCTAACATGTCTAAATTTACAACAAATCAAACACCATTTAGTAAACTTGAAGAATTAGCAGTATAAACCAAATGAAGTAACAGTTCATTTACACGTAGTAATCAACAGAAGAAACCCTAAAATTTTCATTCTGTACTCATACACTAAACCGCACTCAGAAGATCAGCAGTTCTGGCCAGAGGGTCGTACTCCAGTTTTGGCCAGACTACTGCTATGCAAGCCAACTGAGGGTCATCACGCATCACCCCAAGTTGAATCTGCATTGGGATTATGGAAAGCTTCTCTAATTTATTTATTTTCTCCTAATTGCACAAACAAATTTTACACGTTTCGTGATAGAAAATGAGGAAATGTGAAAGGAAAGAAGAAAAAAAATGCAAAGTGACATTGTTTAGATTAAAGAAAAGAAACTGAAAAGGAAGAAGATTTGAGCTGAAAGTTGTAAGTGTATCTAGATGATTTGAAAAAAGAAAAAAAGAGATGTAGTTGGTTTAACTAGGCACTGACCATAATGCCCTTTGTCCCATATTATATTAATTTACACATAAGCTAAGACAAAAACCACATGAGAATGGGTTTTTTGGATTAACATTGCATTGACTTTACGTGCAGAATGAGTGTAGATTATGGATTAGCCATAATCAACTGTCGCATATTATGCCACACTTCGTTTGCAAGCCTGAAGAGGGAGAGGGGGATCAGTGCCTAGCTCTTCACGGGTAACAAAAGCAGGGTGTAGAGGTGTGGAATAATGGCACTTGATCTTGCAATAAGACTGGCTAAGCAAGAACACAAGGGAGAAAGCACTAAAGTCAGCGTACAATATGTACAATAATATACTGGGTTTATATCATTCATAAATCTAAACTGTAAGGTCTAGTCATATCTGCGTTGTCACAACGTAGTGAGCTTTACAAGAATGTGGAGTGGTGACTAAAACGTAATCAGACACAGGTAAACAGAGAGTAAATCATATGGACTTTAAATGTGGTACACAACAGACAGCTAACAGGATAACCAAATGCAAGATGACTTCTACTTTGAAGAATATAAAATGCAGATAGAAAAAATTAATAATAATAATAAAATTAAAAAAAAAATATATATATATATATATATACTATTTAAGTGGTGATCATATGTAAGATAAATGTTTAAAAATAAGAAAATGACTTGAAAAAAATTAAAATTTATTTAGTAAAAAATAAGGTCTCTTCATGGAATGCAGTTATTTATACAATAGACGCATTAACAACAGAAGCCAAGGAACATAAAAGGAGGAAAAGAATAGAGACGATCCTGCCACTCAGCAAACAAAGAAAAGGAGAAAACAGATATGCGGGAGGGGACAGAGACCTCTCTGCATAGCTTGGCACACGAACAGACAAAGAAAATTGTGGAATGTCACATAAAAAGAGGTTTGGTCAAAGACACATCCAGAGTGGCCAGAAACACTGCCAAAGCTGGCTCAGTACAAGAAAGGTGTTCGGTTTCACAAATCGGAAACACAAGTTTTTCTGATATAAAACATCACGAAATGGCAAAAATACCATAAAATGGCTTCTTAAATGTTGCATTAAAACAAGATAATAAATATGGGATTTTGCCCTGTGAAAGAAGAGTGGTAGCAGTAGCAGCATCAGGGGCCACAATTTTCCAAGATCAAAAGAACAATGGGCCACTACTTTTCCTGCTACCTCAAAACACAGCAACAGTAGATAAACAATGGTCTGAGGCATAACGCATTGCTACTCCACAATATCAAAGTCTCTAAGTCTAACTAATACTAAATTCATTGAAACAAGGTACCTTTTGAAAATGACATATATGTACCTAGTTACAAAAAGACATGATATAAAATATGAAGCGCCAACCCATAACACACCAAAGTAAGTAAACAAACAATCAAAACAAGGCAATCTATAGCACAAAAAGTATCTCCTTAAGAAATAGATAACAAGAACCTTTAAAAGGAATCGTACAAATGAAGAAATTAGGTCTTTATGGCCTTGTCAACCCCAAAAAACAGTGATTTCACAAAAGCAAGGGACACGAGAACATCCATCAACTATAAAATATTTGAACTAAATATGAAAAGAGCCTATAATAAGAAATAATATGAAAATGCACTATTCAGGCCCCTGATCATACCTTTGATTTAAATAGCACATAAGCAATACCCTTTCCAACATTAAGATGAGGATCTCGAACAACTCTGACAGCTTCTACACTTGATTCCAGGTTGGATATACCACAAAATAACTGATAAAGCTCTTCATCCTGTAGAAAAGGATCACATGATAGAACCATTAGACAACAACCACACAATTCTGTGACCTTCAAATATAAAATTATCTTAGAAACACACCTTCACATCAAATGGGAGGTTGCCCACAAAAACAGTTCTCTTGTTGTCATAAAGAGGAACACTTTCCCCTTTATGTTTCTTGCGGGGTGGACAAGCCCTATCAACACGAATGTGGTTTCCTTCAACCTACAGCCAGATGAATACACAATAATTTTTAAAAAAGTTAATTATTCCAATGAAAAGAAACACAAGGTAAAACAGCATATTTGATCCAATCCACATCAGCTTTGAGAACCAAGGACATACCAGTGACATGTTGTGTGACAAAGAAGCCTGTGCCGATTGCTCGGTTTTGAAAACAATGTATGCATGTACACTGCAAAAAAAAAATACAATGTGTCTATTAGAAACGCATAAAAAGGTATCCTTTACACAGAGCAGGCTTGTAGTCTTATCAGACTCACTACAAGTCACTCGAGTCCACCGGGAAAAAACTATACCTATTTGCAAAATAAAATATATGAAGGGAGCTTTTATAGTTATCCTTAGAATGAATAAGTAAATAAAAACAAACATAATGATTTCTCGAAGCCCAAAACAAACAGGTTTAACCTTTCTCCAAAATCAATGGAATCATTTCAAAACAAATGAAATATAAAAAGTAACCGCATTCACTACAAACGATTAACAATATCCTCATCAGTCATTCAATTCAGAACCATTACCTATCAGCAGCATCATTTATTTTCTTCGCGAGGATAGCTCCCTTTCTAGGTTTCTTGGTCTGGTTAACCAAGAAAAAAGAACAAACAAACATTAAATTATCATCCCAATAAAAAACAATGAAAACCTCAACAGTACAAAACAAACTCACAGGAGAAGAGGAAAACCTACATCTTGTATTGGAACAGAACGAATCCTCACAGACTCTACCTCACCAAACTTCTTAAACTCCTTCAACAGAATCTTCTTTTTCACCTTGAGAGGCAAATTCCCAACAAAGACAGTCCTCAGAAGCTTATCCTCGTCATCAAAACCCTCCTTTGAAACCATCGTATCAGCTGGATCATCCAACGTCTTCCTCTTGTTCCCAACAGTTTTATTCTCAATCCCTTCCTTTTCAACTTTCTCCACCGGCCCATATCTCTTCTCCTCCCACTCTCTTTCAACTTCATCCCGTTTCCTCTTCCTTTTCCCAATTGCTTCTGCACCCAAATCAAGGTCTCTTTCTTTTCCTTCATCGGTGCCGCGTTTCCTCTTCTCCGATTTCTTCAAAGCTTCGGTTACAGGAACTGGATCAAGGGCTGGGCTTATCTCTCTGTTCCTCTTCCGCTTCTTCTCGTCGCCGGCATCGCGATTCTCGGCGTCGCCATTGTAAGGGATTTGAGCGTTGTTGACTGTGTCGGAAAGTGAAGCAGGTTTTCTCCGAAAGGGGTTGTCGTCAGAAAATAGAGCGGCGGTTGCGGTGCCCTGTTCCGGCGCGTTGCCGAATAGCTTGTCGAAAATGCTGGAAGGGGATGAAACAGTGTCGGCTTGTTGCGGGTCCTTGGGTTTCTTCTTGCCCATTGGTAAATTGGATTGGAAAGAATGAATCGGAAATCTGTGAAGAAGTACTTCCAGAAAAAAGAGAGCTTTGGAAGAAACCCTAAAATAGGTTTAAGGTGGTCGAATGAAGGGAAGGTAAAGGCATTTGATATGTATTCAGATATATTTTGCACATAAAAGAAAAACTTGAAAACATAAATATTATAATTCCTATTTTTCTAACCACTAACAATGTCTCAACGATTAATAATATTAATTAAGTAATATTTTAATTTGTTGGGTAAAAACAATTATTTTTATGATTATACGTTTAGTAATATGATAATTTATAATAGATTTTTTAAACATATTAATTCTATTGTATATTCATGATAAATAATTTATATTTCAATTAAGTGTTATTTTTAATTATTTAAAAATTTAAAAATAATTAACTTAAATTAAAGATATTTCAAATTAGATATTGACTAAATTAGAGACTTGAAAGCTCTAAAACCAAATTTCCCAACAAAATTCATAAAAACCTCACAATTAAAAAAGTAACTAAAACCAGTTAATTTCAAGTTAACAATTTAGACATATAGTGGCTGTAGTTTAGTGGTAAGAATTCCACGTTGTGGCCGTGGAGACCTGGGCTCGAATCCCAGCAGCCACACTATTTGAAGTTTTACAGACAGTAGTTTTAATTAGTGCATTTTAAAAAATATCAGAATCAACTTACAACATTGATTCTATTAAGATTTTCAATTACAAACTTTTTTTTCAAAAGAACATGTGTTTCAAATATTGTTTTAAACATGTGGTTATTTGAAATAGATTAACTTAATTTTAATTTAAATAAGGTATAATAATTAATTATATTCTTTTTTTAAAGATAAGATACTTAAATGTCAAATAAGTTTCTCTCAAACAAGACGAACACTTCATTACATAACACTAGTCAGGATTAAGGTGAAAATGATAATAATTTTTTGTGAGATGTCTATATAAATAATGGTGTTTAATGAATTATGTAAGTGTTAAGTAAATATGATTGTAATCAAATTGTTGGAAAAGAAGACGAATAATTGAGGGACATGAATGTTGGTAAGTGACTTTATATCATTGATATGATTGTAATTAAATTGTTGAAGAAAAAAAAACTCTTATGATGTATTTAGAGTAGTTTGAAGAGATTACTCTCAATTCCAAATAAAATAATTAGTCACTCGTGTTGACTAGTAGAGAGATAGCAAGAAAAGAAGATCTAATGTGTTTCTCGTAAATTCCTGAAAATAACACAAAATTGAGAATAAATCGTTCATATTCATCTTATAATCCAAAAATATGTAAAAAGATTAAAATTATTAAATCGAAGGTTGAATTATAATTATTTTATCAATTAAAGTCCATAAGCGCTTATCTTTTTGTATGAAATATTACTGAATTATGACATTTATCAGATGTGCATCAATATCATAGGATTTTATTATCGTGGTTCAGTATTAGCCAAGTAGCTTTAAAGCCTAATCTATTATTTGTTGGTTCCTCTGCTTTATTTTTTTATATAATTATGTTCCTTTCTTTGTATTATTGTTTAATGAATATATGATGAATTCACAATCTTAATCTTTTGTTAGTCTTTATAATTATTTATTTTATTATTTTCTTTTCACTTTTTCAATTTCAATTTTTTAGGTTTTATCTTTTATTAACTATGGTCGCAAATAATCATGATCAAGGTCTCTAGTCATATTTTTAATCCTACAAATCCATATTTTCTTCGTTCTTGGGAAAATTTAACACTTAATCGTATTTTCCTCTCTTAACTAAGTAATTTACGTCAATGGAAACACGACATAAGTATTGCTCTCGAACCCCAATAATAACTTATCCTTCATAATTAGATCCCTTGCATGAAGCTTGGAAAGAGATACAATCAAATGATAATATTATTGCTCTCTTGTGAGTCTTCCAAAAAAAGCATTTAGTCATGTGTATGGATACAACTTTTAAAATATGAAAAGATCTTCAAATATCATTTTTCTCATTTTGATAAGTTTCACATTGCACATCTTTAAGATCAAATTTAAAATTGTCGCTAAGATTCAAGCATTTTTTTTAGTATCATACTTGTCTTAAGATCTAATGAAAAAAATTGGAAATGTATAGATATATTTTGCAATGTACATGTTTAACAGTTTGTTCTTTTGGCTTTGTTTTAAAGTTAAAGAAAAGGATGGGAATCATTAGATTCTTACGTGAATTTTATGGTATATATGCACAAGTTCGATCGTAGATAATCTTTATGAAACTCGTGACTTTTATAGTGAAATTCTTCAACATGAATTTTGTGTTCGATATAAGACAAAGGGCAAGGGAAATTCTTCTAATTTCAAGTATTCTACTAATCTATTTGAAATAGACTTAGACACCCCTCACCAATGCCAACTTGGTGGACAACCCAAGCCAATATCAGTTAAGTTTTTCAAAGTATCAATGTAAAATGTAAAACTATTTTAGCACTTATTTAGAAGTCTAAAACTCCTTCATACTCTATCAAATATGTTCAGAATTCCATGGTTAATCATTGGGTATTGCTTCCAATCCTCCTTTTTTATCCTTGATAGTAGTGTTACAAACCATATATATCCCTCCACATCTCTTTTCTTATTTCTTAATCCCAAGTGTTATGACAATCATATTTCTTTCTATCTTTTTGTTATTATTCATACTAAGCTCAAGTCTTTTAAATAAACAAACCAATGGAGGGTAATTTTTTTAGACTTTTCTCATGCACCAAAATCATCTACTTTGATAGTTATCTTGTCTATTTTTGTCTAAAAAAAATGATTCATTCATCAATTACATAAGCTTAATGAAGAAGTTTACATGAGACCACATTCTAGTATAACCATCTCTAACCCAACTCGTATATGCAAACATTAGAAATCTCGATAAGACATAAAGTAAGATAGTAGACTATGTAATAAGAAGCTTAATTTAGCGATTCTTTCTCTTAGATACATTCAAAGCTCTAAAATCGTTCCTCATATGTTAAGATAAACCAACTGTCTTTTGCACCATTATTAGTTTAAGTTGATAATGTTGTGCTTCCTATAAATAGTATCAATCAAGGTTATCAGACTCGAGAGTCTACTCAGACTTGTGGGAGGCCAGTAAACCCGACTTGTAGACTCGTAAGAGTCTACTTCACATAAAAATTTAACAAAAAAAATAATTCATGATACCAATTCCATAATATTGAAATAAGTATGTTCATAGACCAACAAAATAACTAAAACAACATAAATGTTATCAAGTTTAAAAGTCTCATTCATCTAATCCTCTAAGGTAGTAGTGGAAATGCTGAATTTGAACCACTTACAGACATCTGTTCTATTTCCCACAATATTCTTACTTCTAGGTGATAGTGAAAATGCTGAATTTGAACCACTTCCAGACATCTGCCCAAAAAATACAGTTTGTCCAAAAAAAAAAAAAAATACAATCTATCCAAAAAACCAAAAGAAATCCAATCTGCCCTAAACCCCAACCCAATTTTAAAAACCCAAACCCAATTGAAAAAACCCTAAACCTAATTTCAAAATCCCTAAGCCTAATTTCAATTCCAATATGTCATAACCCTAAAAATCTACACCAGCAGCTGAGCTGTGAGGTGTTACAACGACGCAATGCGATGCGGTGCGATGAGCAATGCAGCGTGACAAATGGTGCAGTGCAACGGAAATGCTAGCACGATGACAGTGAGTAAAGCACCGTGAGCGTGAAGAGTGTAACTAGGTAAAGAAACCCTAAAATCTAACCTAATCATAATGGAACACACCGTTTTGAACCTTTTTTTCACAACTCGTTTACTCAACCTTGAACTCGCGAATTTGACCGAGACTGACCGAGTCAACTCTGAGTTTACTCTGAGTCGACTCGCCAATTTAAGGGTTAACCCTAGGGTTTGATAACCTTGATCTCAATGAAATTAACAAAGTTAAATAAGAACTTCATAATAAGTTTCACATTGAGGATCTTAGTTATTTAAAGTATTTCTTAGGGTTTGAAGTTGTAAAAATCAAAGTTGGTCTTATTCTAAATGAAAGAAAGTATTGCTTGGAAATAATTTTTTAATATGAATGTTGTAAACTAGCCAATTCTCATGTTAATCCTTTTGTAAAGTTGAATTTTGATGGATACCTCGTTATTGTTCCTACTTCTTTTGGGAAACATAGGTTTTGTTGTTTAACAAAATAGCCAATTTGTTTTTAAACCAAGGACACCTCACTTGTAGACAATCTTAGAAATTCTAATATATATTGAGAGGAGCATTAAAAATGAGATTGTTCTGTTTATTCATAATGATCATAAAATTCACTTCAAGTTTTTCAAAAGTGAGCTATATGTCAAGTTAGCAGACAATCTCTTGTTATAAAGTATGCATTCTTTGATAGTTCTTTAATTTATGGAAATTCCATAAGTAATCTACCCTCTCCAAAAGTTATAAAAAAAAATAAAAATAAGTGTTTAATTTTAGCCTCCCTTACTTGTGGATTACAATGGATAAAGTATTATTATGATGATTTGTGTTTCATCATTTAAGTTTGGCTTTATCAGAAAGTGCTCATGTCATTCAACTTGCCAAAAGATTTTCCTTTCATGAAAAAAACAAGACATCAAAATTGATGGTCATATCATTCAAATCAAGATATAAGAATCTCTCATTTTTCTATCCCATGTTCCCACCTTGAAACGGAGTATTAGATCTTCGTTAGATTTTTATTTTCTTTATCGTACTTATCATCTTTTTTTTTAACTTGTTTTGTTTTCTTATTTAGTTATCTTTAAATTTAGTTATTTTTTTTGTTATTCCATC
>Ga0123341_1006939_pt1 | contig 10287 bp, 6 predicted proteins | sample Turbeapinknodule_FD_89959 | JGI IMG/M metagenome (GOLD analysis project Ga0123341, IMG submission 89959) | Root nodule microbial communities of legume samples collected from Mexico - Turtle bean Mexico pink nodule | ecosystem: Host-associated > Plants > Roots > Nodule | place: Mexico: Nepantla...
ACTCTCTCTACTACATTCACACCTATTTATTTAATATCCGCACCCCTACTCTATACAATAGAAATAAGAAGAGTCATCTTTTGATACTCTTGTCCCAAAGCTCTTGCCATGCTCCTAGTGATTTGTTGGGCTTTGGCCCCTTGTTGGGCTTGGGCTTCATGGGCTTGGGCGTCCTTTACTTGGTTTCCATCACCTCCTAAATCTACACCTACACCTTCTTTTTATGTCACATGGAAGGTGTGACTTATCTTTATACATTTGCACCTCTTTTATCTATATCTAGACCTCCCTTTATGCTCTACTAAAAAATACTCAAAAGTAATTACAAAAATAAACATCCAATGATGCTTAGTTGGCCCAGATCTTCTATTTGTTGGGCTTGAGCTTAAGCTTAAACTTGTATTTGGGCTTGGGCTTGGGCTTGGGCTTCTTCTATCATGGGCTTGGGCCTCTTCCATCATCCCTCTTTCTTGTAAAGGATTTGTCCTCAAATCCAATGTTTCTTCTTCATCATCATTATGAGGATGTATGTGGCTGGATGGTTTCCATCATCCCCTTCTTCTTGAGAGGATCTATCCTCAGATCTACAAGTTTGATCTCGAACAACAGCCTTATTCCTGCTTTAAAAACTAGGCCCGTCCTCCTGGATCAAATGTCCTTCTGTGGGAGTCATCAAACAAAGCAAATGAGTTAGTTTGAGCAGTTGTATAAAAAACAGTTTTATTAAGTTGCCACTCCTCTTGTTTTTCTATTGTTTTTTGCAATTTCTCATAATATTTCTCTGTTTGTTGTTGTATTTGTTCTTTAATCCTCTCATGCATTTTTTTAACAAAATCAGATTTTGTTATTCCTTCCTTAGGCACAAATTCTTGTGCATTAGGAAGTGGTAACAACTTAAAAGGAAAAAGAGGATTAAACCCATATACAACCTCAAATGGAGAAATATTAGTAGTTTTATGAACTACCCTATTGTATTCACACTCAATATGGAAAAGATACTCATCCCTAGAGTTGTGGTTGTCTCTCATGATTACCCTAGGCATAGTATAATGAGTTATATTTCCCACTTCATTTTGACCATTCGTTTGAGGATGATAAGAAATTGAAAATTTCAACTTAGTTCTAAGTGTTTCCAAAAGAATCCTCAAAAAATGATCTTCAAATTTTGGATCTCTGTCTAAAACTATGCTTGGAGATAAACCATTAAGTCTTACCACTTCTCTATAGAAGAGCCTATCCACAACCATAAAAATTGAATCAAAACCTTTTGTTATCCTAGGAAGTCCTAATATGAAATCTATGCTTATGTCTTCCCATGGAGCACTTGCAAAAGGTAAAGGAGTATAGAATCCAAGAGGCATTTCTTTAGACATAGCTTTTAAACATGATATACATCTAAAACAATGTCTTTGGACGTCTCTTCTCATATGTGGCCAAAAGAATTTCCCTTTAAAAAGCTCAAGAGTCTTATCAACTCCAAAATGGCCTATGAGACCTCCTTCTTGAGATTCCTTTACAAGGAATTTTCTATGTATTCCTTGAGGTATACAAAGTTTTCCTTCTTTAAAAAGATACCCCTCTTGAAGGCCACCACACCTCTTGGGAGGGCCTTGTTCATCCTCAATTGTGCTTCCGCTGATCACCAACAAAATCTCCAAATCATGAAGGCCTCTTCATCATTAGAAGAGTGCCTTCATTCTTGGAGGATTGTTGGTGGAATTTGCGGAAGCTTAATGGAGGTTCACGGACAAGGCTCTCCTAGAAGATGTGGCTGCCTTGGAGGTGCAGGTTAGGTATGAAATTAAAGTGGTGAGGCCATCTCTCTTTGGTGGAATAAAAGTTGAAGATCAATAGTCTAACCTTGAGAGGTTTTTGACAAGTGATGATATTGGCTCAGATTTGGCAACATTTCACTATTATATTAATCTTCAAATTACATGAGCCAAACCCTCTTATTTATTGTGTTTAGAGGGTTGAAAATTCAAATGAAAGTGGAAGGACATTTGAATTTGGAGCCAATTCCTAGTCCACAAGGGAAGTGTGACTTGTTTTCTTTTTTTGCCACCTCCTAAATCTACAGCTACACCTTCTTTTTATGTCACATGGGAGGTGTGACTTATCTTTATACATTTTCACCTCTTATATCTATATCTACACCTCCCTTTATGTTCTACTAACAACTACTCAAAAGTAATTTACAAAAAGAGACATCCAATGATGCTTAGTTGACCCAGATCTTCTATTCGTTGGGCTTGAGTTGAAGCTTGAACTTGTATTTGGACTTAGGCTTGGGCTTCTTCTATCATGGGCTTGGGCGTCTTCCATCATCCCTTCCCTCTTGAAAAGGATTTGTCCTCAAATCCAATGCTTCTTCTTCTCCATCATTTGGTATCATGAGTTATGGTCTTCAAGAGATAAGTGCCTTATCTTGATTTTAATTTTGTGTTCTTCTTAATTCCTTGTTGTTCATCACTTCCTTATTGTCTTGTTGTTTTTTAATTTTCGTTTTGAATTAGTGTGCTGTTTGGAAATTCCAATCGGTGCATCTTGTTCAATTGTTCTTGAGCAATCCTTGGGCAATTTTGTGTAGGATTCCATAGAATTTTGTGTTGTTGTTCTGTTTTTGCTTTATTTGAGTTTTTGTTGCAATTTTAATTGGTTCATATGGTTTGTGTTTGAGTCATTTTGATTTTTGAATTCAATTGTGTTTTGTCAAGTCATGTTTCTCCGAAATTGTCATCAATTCCATGTAGTGTTGTTTTTGATAATTTTGGTTGCTTGATTTAAATTTGAGTCCAGATTTATAATTTTGTGTTTGATCCTTTGGTGCATTTTAATTTTTAGATTTGAGTTCACGCTTGAGTGCTAGATCCACATAAGTTCTTACATATCAATTCCATTGTGTTTTTTATGTTTCTCAAAACTGTTTTTAATTCCAAAATTAGGATTCCTCTATTTTTGATTCTGGGCTGGCTGTTTTTGCTTATGAAATTAAAATTAGTTAGAGAAAAATTATGAAATTCTAGATCTAAACAGGTTGATGTGTTAGAAAAAAAAGGAAGAAGTAAGTCAAAATGCAAAATAGAAAAAAATGATAAATCAAATACAAAAGTTGTGCATTTTGGCGCGAACAGAAACGATGATTTGGAAACAGATTTGAAAATTTTATCACAATTAATTGGTGCATTGTTTTTTTGTGGTTTAAATTTCAAATTCAAAGTCAAAATATGTAGCTCAGCATAAATATTTTAAGTCACGCATTTTGTGCCTAAAAAATTCCAGTACTATTGTTTTGGTTTTATTAATCAATTCTAGTGTCATTCCTTAGGTTCAATTTGTGTGCTACCTTTTATTGAGTGTCTTATTTGTTTTCTTGTCAAAATTATTTAATACTCTTTCAAGTTGTGTCATACAATTACTCCATTTGTTGTTGTCCTATTTCTAAATTAAATTGTTTCTTTGCTTTAAATTTGTTGACCTTTATTGTTGGTGAAAGTTTTTCAAAGTGGTGCTTGTTAAGTTTGGAATTAACCTTTGTGTTGGGTCCATTACTACTTAGTACGTATTGTTTTGAAGATTTAAATTGACTAAACTTGAGAGGTTGAGCAAGGGTGCTGCAGCAAGTGAGTTTACAAAACATACAAAGAGTGGGTACCAAAAAGCAAAAGAAGTTCATAGAATAGGAATTCTAAATTTCATTTTGTAATCCAATTTCCATTATATTTCTTTTAAATTGTAATTTCATTAAATCTTGATTAATTAGTGGAGTAATTACGCATTAGACGGTGAGTGTGTCTTCAATGGCTCTAAGTGTCTAGAAGCGTCACCTTAGGATACGCTTAGCTTTAAAGCTTTCTAGTTAGTAAACTTTAATTGTGATTTGTTAATTGCTTTGCATAGTTTACTGGCTTTGTATTGTTTAATTGCTTTGCATTCTTCTTGCATAAAATTGTGTTTTCATTCTTTGTTGTGATCTAAGTGAATTACTTAGAGAAAGTTTTGTGAAAGTCATGAAGGATATATTCTAGCTAGGAAAGGCTTGACACTTAAGTGGTCCTAGTGATTCACCTCCCTTTCCTGGGAATCTACCTTGATTATTACACCTATCTTTCTTGAGGTAAATTACTTCTAACACAAAACTTTAATCATGTCAGCTCATTCTTCTAAATCTAGTGAAAGTGATCTAAAGTCCATTAAAACTCTTTTAAATCAAAAGGACTTTCAATCACTCTCATATATTCATTTGGAACATGAGGAACAAATCAAAGAGCTGAAAATGGGTAAAGAAAGGGATGATAACTCTAATAAAACTTTAAAAAGTTCACATGCATCTAGTTCTAAAAATCATGAATCTTTTGGGGAAGAAAGTCTTAGGATAAATGAATATTATCAACCACCCCTAGGCGAACTAGAAGAGAAAGACAAGAAAAAGAGCCCAAAAGAGGTTAGGGTAGATCTACATCATTTCCATGGAAAAGAAAATGTTGAAACATATTTAGATTTGGAAATAAAGGTAGAACAAATTTTTTTCAGCCACCATGTGATTGAGAAAAGAAAAGTACCGTTAGCCACCCTCAGTTTTTAAGAATATGCTAGGTCTTGGTGGACACAAACGGAAACTAATGTTAAAATTGGCAGAAATCAGAAATACTTAATTGGGATGAATTGAAGATGTGTATGAGAAGAAAGTTCGTTCCTCTTCCATATGTGTAAAAGAAGAAGCTTAGAGAAGAAATGAAAGAGCTTATGGAAAAAGGAAGAAACTTTATAAACGGAGAAAAAGAGTTTAAAGAAAAATTTCAAGCTCTTGTTAGAAAGAAAGAAGAGAAGGAGAAAAGAGAAAGAGAGGAGGACGAATGGAAAGCTAGAGAAGAGAAAGAAAACAGAGAAAAAGTGATGATAGAAAAGGAAAATACAAAAAACTCTTTTTCTGGAGTTGAATCAGATATCGATAACATTTTATCTTCTCTAGAAAACCCTTGTGAGGATGTGCTTGTAGAGAAATCTATATTTGGAGTTGAACCAGATATAGATATAAATGTTTCCTCCATAGAAAATACAAAAGAATGTTTGACTAAAAAGGAAGAAGAGGAAACCAACAAAGAAGAAGAGTCTTTTATGACACCCTCTGAAAGCATAGCTGAGAAAGAATCCTTAAAGAGGGATTGCAATACTTTGAACTCTTCTTTTCAATTATATAGTGCCCACTCTTCTTTACAAAAAACTCAAAAATCAAACTTTGTGATGTTGTTTCCTAGCTTGGGAAATAAACAACACAAAGTGAACACAAATATTTTTGAAAGGGGTTTTATGCTATTCTTTAAAAATAATTTTAAAGATAAAAGGCCTTATTTTTGTTTAGTTTTCTCTTGTTTTAGTTTTCTTTTAACAAAGAAATTTATCTCATGTTTGTTTGATGTTTACTGTAGATTGACATTTGATCCTGGAGGATGAGCATAGTTGTCAAAACAGGAATAAGGTTGCTGCTCGAGATCAACCCTATATATCTGAGGACAGAACCTCTCAAAAAGGAGGGGATGATGGAAACCATTCAGCCACATACATCAACATAATGATGAAGAAGAAGAAGCATTGGATTTGATGACAAATCCTTTTCAAGAGGGAGGGGATGATAGAAGAGGCCCAAGCTCATGATAAAAGAAGCTCAAGCCCAAGTCCAAATACAAGTTCAAGCTTCAGCTCAAGCCCAACAATCTGGGCCAACTAAGCATCATTGGATGTCTCTTTTTGTAATTACTTTTGAGTATTTTTTTAGTAGAACATAAAGGGAGGTGTAGATATAGATATAAGAGGTGCAAATGTATAAAGATAAGTCACACCTTCCATGTGACGTAAAAAGAAGGTGTAGGTGTAGATTTAGAAGGTGCCAAAAAAAGAAATCAAGTCACACTTCCCTTGTGACTAGGAATTGGCTCCCAATTCAAATGCTTCTCATTTGAATTTCCCTCCACTTTCATTTGAATTTTCTGCCCTTTAAACACTATAAATAAGAGGGCCTGGCTCATGTAATTTGAAGATTAATATACTAGTGAATTGCTGCCAAATTTGAACCAATTTCACTTCTTGTCTAGAACCTCCCAAGGTTAGACTATTGATCTTCAATTCTCACCTTACCGAAGAGAGATGACCTCACCACTCTCATTCCCTACCTAGCATGCACCTCCAAGGCCACCACATCTCTTAGGAGGGCCTTGTTCGTCATCCTCCATTGTGCTTCCGTCGCTCACCAACAAAATCTCCAAATCATGAAGGCACTTCTCCATCATTTGGTATCAAAGAAGCCCAATTATTACCCTAACTAGTAACTTTTAACCCTAACTAGTCATATTTTACAATTGGCCCAAATACAAGCCCAAAAACTTATGCTACTTGGCCCAAATATTTGGTCCAATTACTTTATGATAGTAGGCCCAATACATGGCCCATGAAATTCTAAAAAACTTTATACAATTTATTTAAGCTAAAGCTTGGCCCACAAATAATATTGACTAGTCAGTAGAAACTCAGTCTTCTTTTGTTCTTTTGACCAAAGCTCTAGTTTATGTTTTGATGAGTTGGAGGTCTTCTTGGATATGTTTGTACATTCCTTCACCATAGAGTTGTCCTCTTGGTTGGGCCTACAAAAATAAACAAAAGCCCAATTAGATCCATATTTGCAATTAAATCAATAAACAACCTCTAGGTCTTCATCCTCCTTATTATGGGATTGTGTGTGGCTGGACGGTTTCCATCATGTATGGTCTTAAGCAAGCTCTAAGGCAGTGGTATGAGAGGTTAAGTAACTTCCTCTTGTCTCATGACTATGAAAGAGGGCAGGTTGACAAAACTCTCTTTATAAAAAAATCAAATTATGCCATTATTTTAGTCCAAATATATGTTGATGAAATTTTTGGTGTTACTAATGATAACTTGTGTAAAGAATTTGTGGCAGCCATACAAGGGGAATTTTAAATGTCAATGATAGGGGAGTTTTCCTTCTTCTTGGGACTACAGGTTCAGCAATCAAAGGATGAAATTTTTCTAAGTCAATCCAAGTATTGCAAGGAAATCCTCAAAAAGTTTGAAATTGAGCAGTGTAAAGAGGCATCTACACCAATGTCCACAAGCTGCTACATGGATGCTAATGCAGATGGAATTGTAGTAGATCAATCCTAATATAGGGGTTTGATTGGATCTTTGCTCTACCTTACAGCCAATAAACCAAATATGATGTTTGTAGTATGCCTATGTGCTAGATTCCATTCCAATCCGAAAGAATCGCACCTTAAAGTTGCTTAAAGAATTCTAAAGTATCTAAAAGGAACATGCACTGTTCGATTATGGTATCCCTCTCATTCTCCTGTACATTTAGTTGGATACTCTTATTCAGATTTTGCAGGACGCAAACTGGATAGAAAAAGCACAAGTGGAACTTGTCATTTACTTGGCTCAAGCCTTATCTCTTGGCATAGGAAGAAGCAAGTCTGTGTAGCACTCTTCATTGCTGAAGCAGAATACATTGTTGTAGGAAACTGGTGTTCTAAGATTTTGTGGATTAAACAACTGCTTGAAGACTTTGGAGTAAAATTCAGCAAAGTACCTCTACTGTGTGCCAACTCAAGTGCCATCAATCTCACAAAAAATCAAGTTCAGCACTCTAGGACAAAACATATTGAGATCCGACACCATTTCATAAGAGATCATGTGAGTAATGGAGATTGTGAGGTTAAGTTCATTGCAACCGAAAGGCAACTGACAGATTTTTTCACTAAACCTTTGCCAAAGGACAGGGTCTTCTTTCTCAAAAATGAGTTAGGAATTCTTGACTCACAAACTCTATTTTAAATGTTATTTTTTTCCCCTCCTTGAGTCTATTTGTGAAGACAAATAGGGGGAGAAATTTATGGTTTATATGGTCTGTACTATGATTTATTTGCTTTCTTACTTTGCTTTGGTTGCTACATACATATCTGTTGCACAAACACTCTGATTTGCACTTTTTCTTCACTGGTTTTCACTCTTATTTGTTGATTTTCCTTGTGAAAAATGACTAAGTGAAAGCTGGTACTATCGTGCTATTGACATCTGGACAGGATTACCTCTGGTAAATGCACCTATTGTGATTTTGCAGGTATTATCAAATTCAACCAGAACATCCCAAGCAAACCAAGGTTTTGTCTTCATCAAATAGGGGGAGATTGTTGAACCTTGAAACTTTGATGATTCCAAATCCAAGAAGATTGCTTAAAGCTAGGTTGATGCTTATGGGGCTTGGGTTCTGGGTAGTTTAGAATTTGTTAATCCACTCTTAGCCTAATCCAAAGCTAAAACAATTAAGATCTTTTAAAGAAAAGTGTTTTTTCAAAGTAAGTGAAAAATAACCTGTTGTTTCTACGATTCAATCGGTAGTTCTACATTTGGTGGTTTTGAAAAGGATTTTAAAAAGTTAAAATTGGTTGACCTTACAATCAAAGCCAATTCAATCGATTGAATCAAGTTTTCAATCGATTGTTTTTTGAAAAACATAACACAATTGGTTAAATCTGTTAAATCTATTTTGGCTTAATTCAAATCTGTTTTGGGGCTCTATTTAACTGCTAAAATGACTATTTTTGTGGATCTATAACTGGTTTTTGAATCTTTATTTTCACACATTAATTAGATTACGAAAATAGTTCTTAAGAGTTTTCAAAAGGCGCAAGATTGCTATATGTTTTGCCTTGGTTGAAAGAGTGGAATAAGAAGTTGTTGTTTTCTTCTTGTATCAGATGTAATCTTTCCTATTCATTCTTGTGTTTTTGTATACATTTGTAAATCTGTAAAGTGCTTGTGTCTTAAGTCAGAGGGTGTTCTGACATGTGGTGGTGTGTCAAAGAGGGTGAGTGTTCCTGCCGGTTGACTCGAGGGCCTTCGTACGTCGCACGATACTACCACGCCCGATTCTATGTGCCTTCGTTTGTGCCTTTCTTTCGATCAAACACCTGAAATCACAAAGCAAAGGGCGCCCTAGAGGCCGTTTGCATTCCGACACTCAAGTTAGTGTAGGGCTAGGAAACACCAAAACTGTTAAGTGTAAAGCTCTGTGTAGACTGTGTGTGTGAAGCGGCGCAAATGAATAGCGTACCTTATTAAGTTTGTTAGTTCCCTTTATATAGCTTAGGGTTTCCACTGTTTCCGTTACCCAAAATAGGTTTCCTGAGGGGGTGGGCCCCAACGCCACTTTTAACTAGCCTCCTCGTGCACCTGATCTTTGGGGTCACCCGTCTTGGGAGCGCCCTATCCATTCACGTGCCATGAATGCAGCTCACCGCTGGAACATGACCCTCAAAGGTCGTATCTTTTCCAGTGGCTCTATACTTGTGTTACACCTGAACGCGTCATCCACTCCACACGCATGGACTCTCGTGACCTAAGCTTCTCCCTTACTGATAACTGGTGTGTGGTTTGGGATCCACCTCTCGTGGCCCAGCTCTGTTGTTCGAGTCCTCGATGTCCGACCTCTCTACACTGCCTAGTGGAACATCGGTACATCCTGGTGACCGATGTCTGACCATTCTTTGGTTCCTTGGCGCACGTGCCTCGTGAGACACTATCCAATGTCGCTCGTGGGACCTCACTTACGTAGCCCCAACATTACTAGTGGTCAACGACCCCCGAGGACTGGTCGGTACACAAGCCCCCCAGTCTCGAGCTATAACTTGTTCAGCGAAAAGACTAAGTTCTCACCCTTGGTGACCTACGTGGCTTTGTATGACAGGACGTGGATAGTACGCCGAAGTGACGCCTCTCTGAGCCTGTTTTAACTGTGCACACGTGTTTTGATCAACAGTCAGGGCTTAACGTCACTTGCGCTTCTTAGTTTATGTTAAGTATTCGAAAACGCGCGCTTCCAATCACTGTTCCATCATTCTCAGAAACACCCTTGATTGCTTCGTGTTCTTCCTCGAGCGCTCTTATGTCTCCTTCTACAAAGTCCAGAACTTTCATCCTACCTTGATCATAAAGTACAAACTTTACCCATTGATCGTCTTTATTTATCGATTTCGATGCTTGATAAAAGTCCGAGGAAAAATCTTTGGGTGAGTTTCAATGGTGTGGCAGGGAGAGTTCTCCTCACGTTGTTCCAACAATCTTATAAGGCCTTCAAAGGGAAGTTCTTCAGAGTGTGATATGATTCCAATAACAAGATATAGATGATTCTTTGACATTTTATGGAATCAACTTGAGTTGGAGATTGAATAGGCACTTTTATAGAAATGGATCAATGTTCTATGTTTCAAGAACTCA
>Ga0123341_1006940_pt1 | contig 10287 bp, 7 predicted proteins | sample Turbeapinknodule_FD_89959 | JGI IMG/M metagenome (GOLD analysis project Ga0123341, IMG submission 89959) | Root nodule microbial communities of legume samples collected from Mexico - Turtle bean Mexico pink nodule | ecosystem: Host-associated > Plants > Roots > Nodule | place: Mexico: Nepantla...
CTTTTATGGGTTGACCTGGGCCTGGGCCATCTGGGTCAGGCAGTTGATGGTTAGAGACATGTTTAGTGGTTCTTGGGTCGTGCTTGATGGTGTCCTGAAAATTAGGGGAGTGGTCCAGAGGACATGCTTCGACTTAGTCAATGGTCATCGTTACCGCTTTCCACTTCACGCGAAATAATCGTAATGGATTTGATTAGATTTAATTAGGTTTACTCGACGTAAATCACTCGGTCATTCGGTGCCTACCGGTACAAGATATTTTCTTTGATCTTCTCATTTCAAAGTTTAATTATCAATAGATATGTAGCATAATGCAAGTAAGTTACGTGGTTCTTTGCTTGCCTCAATATTTATTCTCTGATATCTAATTACAGATGCTGATTCCTTTCAAAATCACGCTCAGCCGTGGCAGCCTTTAGCAAAATCCAGAGAACCGATTCTATATTAATGCTTATGCCATAAAATCACACTTTTACGATAACAACTATGAATGAAGTTCATTCTAGGAATGCTTTGCAAAGCTTGTGGGGGAATCTGTTTTTTGAGACTCGTTTTTCGAAAGGGCATGACCAAAAAAACTATGCTTGTGGAGGAATCTGTTTTTTGAGACTCGCTTTTCGAAAGGGCATGACCAAAAAAACTAAGTAATTATATTAAATTCATCTCCTTCGATTGTAGGTGTTGTATATGCATCCGCGACTACTGTGGACCAATATTCATGCTGACTGCTGCAGCGTTTCTGTATATGACAATATATGTAAAACAATAAACTAAACCACCAATTTATAAGAAAGTAATAAAAAATGTCCTTTTTGACAAAACTGATGATAAATATAAAATGCTATCTTTCACATGGTTACCTCCACCATCACCAGGTGCAGGTTGTCCAGCCTATGCAAGCATTAGGATAGGGAAAAATAATGTATTAAAAAGAGCCAAGAATATAATTCCTCTGTCTAGGAAAAGTGGGAGTCAAGGAGTTTATGTCGGATGCAACTCCTGCACTTATGTTTTCTGTTCAAATGTACATTCAAGTAAAAGAAATTTGGAGGACATTCAAGTAACATGTTTTGTCAAACGAATGAAAGGTAGAAGTGTTTCTTGATTAACTAGTGTAATGTAACCTGTGAAAGACATTGCATTATTGAAGTGTTTCTTCACTAACTAGTGTAATGTAACCTGTGAAAGATATTGCATTATTGAAATGACGAATGTTGCCAATAGATGTTTCTCCCATACCTTATTCACTTTTTGTTGTTTTTGCAAGTGCAAAAACATTTGCCTATGTTGGCCTGATCAGATCTTTAAATATCTCAAATATGCATTGAAGAGTTTATGTAAAGATTCTGGTATTATTTTTAAGTACTCATTATAAAAGTTAACAAACTGTAATGTCTGGACTATTTTCTCATTGTTTGATTAGAAAATTATGCCTAAAAATATGTCACCACTTGTAAGAGTCATAGTATACCATCAATTGAATGAAGTTAAGGGAAAGGAAATGATATATTCACCTGCTACAATATATGATGATATGAAGAAATGGTATTTTTGTTTTCATATTTCATGTAAAAAAGTGAAATTAAAATGAATTAGAATAGGATTATAGAATGGTGCATATCACTTATCTAAATGAAATATTCACCTCTTTCTCTCTCTCTCTTCAAGTGGGTGCATAAGTTAGTGCAACAATATTCTCCTCCTATATTCTACAATATCTATAGTACCACTAAGGTGAACAGAGCTCTACCATTGGTTTTAGTGTTGACATAGATTTAAACTAATGTACACGGAAATAAATATATATAACACTGTGATTGACAAAAAGAAGTTGAAGATGCTGGCAATTAAGGTGCATGGTTAGATACATACAGTCTAACAATAGGTGTGAACAGAATATTGACATAGTAATAGTATAATCTCTTTTCTCAAACATTCTTCTTTCAGTTTCACTAAGTTGACAGCAACTCACATAAGGTCATTTAGTTACTCTTATAACATCTAATTATATAGTCTTTTAGTGGTAAAATAGAATCTTTTTTCTATAGTATTAAAGCAATCATGCAACGTGTCACTTTTATTAGCCATGCCATTCTAAGTGAAAACTTGTATTTTAAGATCAGAACTTCTTAGTAGAGTTCCTCCATATTTAGACACTAAGAACAATTCTAAGCCATCGACTAGGATTTTGGATAGCGCAATGAAACAGAATTTAAACAAAGAATATTAAAATTTCATTATTTTATTAATTAAATTATTTTGAGTGATCATTAAAAACATATATTTGATCATTCAAAACAGAATAATACATTTACAATATTACAACACAATATACTATTTCAATAATGCATACAAAGAATCACAACTATGATTTCAAAAGTATACATGTTGGCCTCATAGAGATGGCTACATTGAATCCACATTCAACAAATTCAGATTTGCTTATCAAACACTACAGACAAACGCCACCCCTTTCATTCTTCTTGTATTTCATGAAAGCAAAAACACTGGATGTAGAAATGTTGACCTGAGAAACTAGACATACAAATACTGTAAAAGAACTCCAAACTTCATCATATTTCAAATGACATTTCAAATTTCAAATTCGAAAATTCAATACACTTATCAGCTACTTTATCTCACTGCAAAGCTGCAAATTCTCAGCATTCCATTTTGGCTAAAAAGGAAATCTACACATATGACGTGAGAAAAGAGTGGTTGTGTGTTTTGCTTTTAATTGTGTGAGAAAAGAATGAACAAAACAAATCTTGAAATCAGATTTCAAGATTCAAAATCGAAAATACAGAATATACTACCTACCTTCTTTCGGCACTTCAATTTTGGCTTGACTGAGAAAAGAATGAAGGAACCACGACTGTGTTCACATTGAGCAAACCTGATGTACACGTGCCTGTGTTTGTTTTGTGTCTCCGTTTTCTTGTTTTGGTACTTTTGCTTTATTGATTTTTTTTCAAACAACCTGTGAACGACACGTGTAAAAACTTCCGTATGTGCTCAATAATGACTGAGAAAAAAGAGTAAGAAATGACAAACTGGGTGGACCTATGCATACACTTCAAGGAATCACCCCTTTGGCCCTTCACTTATTCTTCATGTTCTTTCTTCTCAACCATTCCCTTCACTTATTCTTCATGTTCTTTCTTCTCAACCAATCCCACTTTTGCAGCTATTTTAATCCTTTCGCTCTTTCGCTCCAATTCAACCCTTTCCACGCATTCCTACTACCTAGCCATGGCCGTTGCCACTGTGAACACCACTGTCTCCACTTCCTTTTTCCTCTCAACATCATGCAACCGAAAACTCTTCACCGTCCAACCCCTCAAACAACACCTTCCGTTACTTAAATCCTTCAAATGCCTCCGACGACGTTCAGGTTCGATCAAACCAAACCCTGTGATTTCCTGCTCTGCGCTCATCACCTCGAAGCTCGTCGTTCCGTCGAAGCTCGAATACGTCGCGGCGGAGTTCCAGTCGCTGCGGGAGCCGAAGGAGCGGGTTAAGCGCCTGCTTAAATTCGCGGCGGAGATGTCGCCTATGGCGGAGTCAAGTCGGGTCGACTCAAACCGGGTGATGGGATGCACCTCGCGCGTGTGGGTGGAGGTGGGGATCGACGAGGAGGGGAAGGTGCGGGTGGCTGCAGACAGTGATTCAGAGATTACGAGGGGGTTCTGCGCGTGTCTGGTGTGGGTGCTTGATGGTTCGAAGCCGGATGAGGTCATGAAAGTGAGCACCGATGATTTGGTTGGTTTGAATGTGGGGTTACCGGGAGGAAGTGGGCGGTCGAGGGTTAACACGTGGCACAACGTGCTGGTGAGCATGCAGAAGAGGACGAAGCAGTTGGTGGCTCAGAGGGAAGGGAAGGTTCCCTTTGAGCCTTTTCCTTCCTTGGTTATTACCTCTCATGGGATTTTTCCCAAGGGTAGCTACGCTGAAGCCCAGGTTAGCACCGTTTCTTTCTTTTTTTTCAATTCTGACTCTCTGGAATTCATGCAATCACATATGTTGTGTTTGTTTGCTTTTTTTCTTGTCTTTTTATTTTTGCATAATTTGTTGCTTCTGGGGCTGGGAGTGATTACACAGTCTAACAAAATCTTACACCGTCCAAAAAGTAAAGAATTGTGGAGAGTTATAGTGAGTGTTGGCTTCCTTCTGTTATCGCGAGGATCTGATCCTCATCAAAAGGTGGAGGACTTTTTTGAATAAAGTTTGACACCCTTAAAAAATAACTAATCTGCAACTACTGTTTTTTTAGAATAAAAAATTATGTTTAGGTGTGAAATGAATTTAACTGTGTAAACTGAATATCATTGCTCCACTTTTTTTGTTTGAATCTATTTTGTCTTATTGTCGGATGCTGCTACCCTTATAGTTAGATACATGCTGTTATTAGCCAAAGTGTTTTTGATTTGTTAAAAAAATAACTACTGGACAATCTCTATTTAATATAGTATTAATCACATAACCAAAAAAGGAAAGATGAAATGCAAGACGCAAATTTTAATCATTCTTAATAAAAATAGTTAAATAATAAAATTACATATAGTTCTTTCTCCCTCTTCCTTTGGCCCTTATCTACCCCAACCTTTCTATTCCTTCCTTTCATCCCTTTCTTTCACCCAAAATTTCTTGTACTGTGCATCCAACACATCAACTAGACAAAATGTTGAATTGTGACTCAGATGTTTTGCTAAGCTGTCTTTCTACTTGCTATATCTTCACTATTAATTAGTTGCATTGAAGAACAACATCATCTTAAGATCTTTATAACACACTTTTGTGCGTACAAATTTGTGTTTGATGAAAGTCCTACTGTACCAAAACTTCCTGCGCATTTCTTTGGTGGTCCTTTAGTTTCATGAGATTTTTTTCTCAAAGTTGAGCACTTCAATGTGAATGACATGTCAACCAAAGACCAAGGATGGTGATGTATGTAGGTACTGTTAAGCTGTACACACTAACTTGTTACTCACTGTCCACACAATTTGGGCTTTTAGAAATTTTTGGGAGTTTTTCTTTTTCCTTTTTGTTTTTTTGTTAATGAACTTCAATTTAAAACGTTGTCATATGCTTACTTTATCTGTTCAAGTAGTTCTTCTCTGAAAGGACATGTTTACTTCACATCATTATAGATTGTTATGCCCACCACAAATGCCATAATTTCTTGGAATTATGACCTGACAGCATTGTTCTCCTAATTTTGTTCTAGCTTCACTGCAGGCAAAATATTTGTTCCCTAATGAGTTAAAAGTTAATGAACTAGTCAATGTGCTGAAGGAGAAGAACATTGGTGTTGTTGCACACTTTTACATGGATCCTGAGGTCCAAGGCATTTTAACTGCTGCTCAGAAGCAATGGCCTCATATCCATATATCTGATTCACTGGTCATGGCAGATACTGCAGTTAAAATGGCAAAAGCTGGATGCCAGTTCATAACAGTGCTAGGTGTGGATTTTATGTCAGAAAATGTGCGTGCCATCCTTGATCAAGCTGGTTTTAGTGAGGTATGCATTTCTCTTGTGTTTGTGTTTTCTATTTTGAAGATAGTCATCAGCAGGCGAAATATGTAATGATAAGTGAAGGCTGTCTAGAAGATAGCCTCTATTAAGTTAAGTTTCCTATTTATAAACATTGGTGAATGGTTTGTATGAAGCAGGTTATATGTGCTGCAGTAAACCATATTAGTAAAATTCAATATCTGGGTTGTGTGTTAATCCTTAGCCCTTAATTTTTCTTCGGATAATTACTTGCAGGTTGGTGTGTATCGGATGTCAAATGAGCAAATTGGTTGTTCTCTGGCTGATGCTGCAGCTACTCCTACTTACATGGAATATCTTTCTGCTGCTTCCAGATCTACGTCTTTGCACGTCATATACATTAACACTAAGTTAGAGACAAAGGCATTTGCTCATGAGCTTGTTCCTACAATAACCTGTACTTCATCAAATGTTGTCCAGACTATTCTACAGGTTGGTCAAATAAAAACCTTTATTATTCCTCTTTGACATTGTAATGATCATATGATCATCACCAAGCCCATTTAGTTGTTTCTTTAAATAATTTGTTGGTCCATACTCATGCAGGCATTTGCTCAAGTTCCAGATTTAAGCATATGGTATGGACCTGATTCTTACATGGGTGCAAACATTAAAGAATTGTTCCAACAAATGACAAAGATGACTGATGAAGAGATTGCTACAATACATCCCGAGCACAACCAAGACTCTATTAGATCATTATTACCTCGACTTCACTATTTTGAGGTAAGATCTTTAGCACGTTTTTTAAAATTCCAGGAAAGAATCTATTCATTTGGAATTAGATGTGCGTCATTTACATGTTGTGTCAATCCATTTGATTGAGATCTTCTGTTTATCCTTTTGGGATGCTGGTTTGTAGTGAAAACGTTTTGTTGTGAACTATTTTTCCACGTGTCAATGATATACTCAGTAAGTTAGTATGATACCTCATTCTTATTGTACATTTCCCTCTCATAATTTCATTCACATAAGTTGGTATATATGCTTTGTTAAATAATTTCATCTTTCTTTTCCCGGTGTTGGGTTTTATGCGACATTACACTTTGAGAGAAATTTACCAGTGCCTGCACTTGACACTGTTGTGGTCTTTCTTTATTTTCTGCAGTTTTTTTTAAAAATTTGAATTTTCCTTGTATAAAATATGGCTTGTATTGTATTGGCTTATAATCTGCTGGTTTAAGTGTTTTTATTTTAGTAGGCTAGTACTAGCAATCTATGGTTCTGTACTTCATTTCATGATTATATATTCTTTTTTGACTTGGTGCCAGGATGGAACATGCATTGTTCACCATCTATTTGGCCATGAAGTTGTGAAGAACATAAAAGAAATGTATTGTGATGCGTTTCTCACTGCTCATCTAGAGGTTCCTGGAGAGATGTTTTCATTGGCGATGGAAGCAAAGAGAAGGGGAATGGGCGTAGTAGGCTCCACTCAGAATATTTTGACTTTCATAAAGGATCGGGTTCAGGAAGCTTTGGATAGAAATATAAATGATCATCTCCAATTTGTTTTAGGAACAGAATCTGGGATGGTGACTTCAATTGTTGCTACAGTTCGTAGCTTGTTGGAGCCTGCGAAGTCCTCTTCTGAAAAAGCAAAAGTTACTGTTGAAATAGTCTTTCCAGTTTCTTCCGACTCAATCTCAGAAACATCCTCAAGTTTATCCTCTGGTGTTCATTCTGCCAAAGTGGGTGATATCATACTTCCCGTGGTACCAGGAATAGCTAGTGGGGAGGGTTGTTCCATTCATGGTGGTTGTGCATCTTGTCCATACATGAAGGTAGAGTTTGTCGTTTGCTTTACATATGGTTAGCTCAGTTTGTAACCCGTTTTGAGATATTCTCGTAGAGTGACAAGATCTTGAATAGCAGTTGCATAAATGACGATAGTTGGTTGGTCATTAAGTACATTATAGGTTTATTTCTAAAATGTAATGAAAGACTTTAGTTCTATCATTTATCTCATCGAGGTGGGTTTTATATGGATTGTAACTAGTTTTCTTAAAAAAGAATTCTTGCAAGCTGTCATCTGATTGTATCTTCAACCTTTCAGATGAATTCTCTCAGCTCACTCCTGAAGGTTAGCCATAACTTACCTGATGAAGAAAATATTCTTTCTGCATACAAGGCAGAGCGATTTAAGCTACAGACACCAAATGGCAAATCAGTGGCAGATGTTGGATGTGAGCCTATTTTGCACATGCGGAACTTCCAGGTTAGCTTCTTGGTATATTTCCTATATTATTGAGTGGCACGTGTACCATGTGCTTTGAATTCACGTATTGATACTTGCACAGGCTACTAAAAAGCTTCCAGAGATTCTTGTTGACCAGATTCTTCACCCTCGAGAAAGTACACGGTCAATTTGATAAACTAGTGAAACAATAATGTGATCTGAAGACCGAAATTTGTGCTGCTATCTTGTGAGCAATTCCAAGTTGCAACTGCTGCAAAAGCTAGGTTCGTTCATGGTCTTTGTTGTTGTATGGTATCTAATATATATTATTTAGATAAAGATTACATAATATAGTCATACCGATATAGAGAAATAAATGAAATTACACCTGCTTTTTTTTTTCTTTTATTAATAAAAAAGATCGTACAGGACATATGATGTTTTGAGCGAGCAAAGTAGTATTGCACAAAATACCCATTTAGATATGCATTTGAAGTTTTTACAGGATGGATTTTAAGGTACATTAGCATGATATGTGGTCTATCATGAATCGCAATTGAGTTTCTAAATTAATATCATTATCACATGATTATAAGACATCCTTCAGACCAAATTCTTCCTCTTCTCCATATCTGAACTAATTTTGGTGATTTTTGGCGGTGGCCTTTTTTCCCTTCTTTTCCTCTCTGTCAACAACCAGATAACCGGCTTTCTTTATTACTATGAGTGTTGTCATTCTCGCCATCACATTCCTCCACAAGTATCATAGTCTTATCTTTCTCATTTCCCTAAGTCGGTTTTGTAATCGATTCCTCAATCATTCTCATGGTTTTGGCAGAGGGTGTGGAGGGGGCTCATGCTGCGTTGAAAGCCAAGGTGTTGTCTTTGGTCTCTGGGATTTTGCAATTCGCTATGTCATGTGTAGGGAAGAAATATTGTGCCTCCTCCATTTTGCTAGCCTAGTGACTGGTGTTCTATTCAACTATAAGGGGTTTCTGGAATGGTGGTTTCCATTATCTTGCTACGAAGATGATTGATCATTAGGTTACCTTAAAAGTGAACTAGGAGGATGACAATGGCGACATAGATTGAAAGATTGTAGTATGGTAGTCCACAATGAGGCTCCAATTCTTTGGAAAGGAGAAGGAATATGGTATGGATGGTGCACCATTGTGATATAAACATGAAATCAATTTGAGCGCAATATAAACCGCACTCATGGTATCGATATTTTTTTTGTGGCAAAATAGCAAATATTTCCTCTATAGTAGTACATCATTAAATATTTTACACTACTATTTCAATTAGTGATTAGCATTATTCACATTGTATATTCATGGATTTACCATCCTAAGGAATAAACACACTAATGTAATTGGATTTTTTTTTCTCAATTTTCCTAAACTGAGCCAAAAACTAATCTTTTCAAGATTCAATTTTGTCATTCCTTTATTTTATTATTATTTAAAACAATTCGAACAATTTAAATTGATGTTGATTTTTAAAAATTATATCAATAACTGTTTTTTTTTAATATGACTATTTTTTCCTTACCTTTATTATAATTCATATTTTTTTTCTTTAAAAAGAGTTCATTTACTTTATTTAAAAAAAATATAAACTATTATTTTCTTCTTTTAGATTAGACTCACGTTGGTCCAATATGGTTTTTCTTCTAACTTTAATAGTATATTGATTTAAATAAATAATGTGATATTAAAAGAGATATTTTACGCAAATAAATAATGTAACACTAACAGAGGTAAAATAAATATTTTTATAAGAATGAAAACTGCATAATAATAATAATAATAGTAATAATAAAAAAATAAAATAAAAAAAGATAAATAAGCAATCACTTACATAGATGATGTAGTAAGAATAGATTGAACAACTAGGCTAGATGGTGTAAAAGACACTAGAGGATCTAACAGCTGATTACTATCTTCACACTAGACAATATGAAGAGAGATCATCTATAAAAAAAAAAATAATACGCAAAATCAAGTTTATCATAATTTATATCTTGAAAAAGGTAAAGATAGGTTTAAGTTTGCATTTAAACTATGCAAAATTTAAAATTTTAATATACACCTTATCTCCTATGATTTTATTATTTAAATTGTTTTTTACCTCAATTTCTAAATTATACGAGACTATTAAGATATAGAACAAAGTATTTATTTATTATTTTATTATAAACTCGTAATACCAAACTTGATTTCAATATACTCAAGTCTCACATGAAAATTTAGAACAATAATAAATTATAAACATTTATTTCCTTAATTCATTGAAATATTTTAAAAACAAAATAATGATGAAATGTTTAGCAACTAAAACAAATAATATGTTAAATGTGTCACTAAACATGAGCTTAAAACATGAATAGTGTAAATTTATCTAAAGCATTCGATAATATGCATGAGAAAGGGAACTTCCTCATCAACTTAAAAAGTCATTTTCATAATTTTTATCATTTAAAAAAACATTAAAATGTATTTTAAATAACAAAGTTCTTTAATACGAAATAAAATATTTAAAAAAAATTA
>Ga0123341_1006943_pt1 | contig 10287 bp, 4 predicted proteins | sample Turbeapinknodule_FD_89959 | JGI IMG/M metagenome (GOLD analysis project Ga0123341, IMG submission 89959) | Root nodule microbial communities of legume samples collected from Mexico - Turtle bean Mexico pink nodule | ecosystem: Host-associated > Plants > Roots > Nodule | place: Mexico: Nepantla...
CATAATTATAGTAGAGCAATTACGTTATCTATTTCATTATCAAAACTTGTAAATATAATAATAAGAAGAAGAAGAAGAAGAATAAGATGATAAACTTTAGTAACAAATCATAAGAAAATGTCTATTTTCTAATCCCTTTCCTTTTCTCTACCAGAATGCCATTTTGATTTGTTACTAATACTAAACTGAAAAAGAAGAATATAGTAGTGAAAAGAAAAAGAAGAATATAGTAATGAAAAGAAAAAGAAGAAGAATAAGATGAGAAACTGCAAGAAAATATCTATTTTCTAATCCCTTTCCTCTTCTCCCAACAAAGTGGTTTTGATTTGTTACTAATATAAAACTAAAAAAGAGAAATATAATAATGAAAAGAAAAGAAGAAAAAATAAGATGAAAAACTCCGCTAACAAACCCTAAGAAAATATCTATTTTCTAATCCTTTATTATTCTCCACAAAAATGTTGTATTCGGAACACATTCATCTTCCCCATAGACTACCTGTGCAAAAATCTAAATACTTTGTATTCAAGTAAAAAATTGGGATATTCTGTTTCTCTATTTTCTTTTTGTGGTTTACATTCTTTTTTTATGTTTTTTTTCTTTTTGTTCTTTTTTCATTTCGAACTCTTTTTTCACACTTCTCTCAAAGTTTTATTTGACTACTCATTCTTTTCAAATAAATGTACTGTACATCTCTCAAACAAAATTTTATTTGACTACTCATTCTATTCAAATAAATGTAGTGTACATCTCTCAAAGAGTCTCTTTCAAATTTAATATTAATATAAAGATAAAATAGGAACAAAATTATGTACAATAAAAAATGGTTTAAATAGAGAATCCCTTTTATATGTAGGTATAGATAACAATTTTGATTAATATTTTCTATTTTAACACTATATAATTTTAGTTAATAAAAAAATTGAAAAATAATATTAAGAAAATATTAGAATTTAAAAGTACCACCAAATTTTGTAAGGACTATCAAACAAGACAAAACAATATTTGTAGACTTAAAACAAGCCATATAATGAGGTACCTGGACCGTGTTTTATACTTCCTATCCGTAATCTTATGATCAATTAATAGTTATTATTTCCTTTATGCTTAGGTTTACGTGTATACAGAGGATGTGTATAGACTTAAGACAATGTGAAGAGTAAAACTTTTACTAAATATCAACATAGTATCAAACCACTTTGACTTTATTAAACCACCCTAAATTTGTCAAAATGGAGAACAAGTTATGACAAACTAATGGTGTGTTTGGATTTGAGAGTGAATTTGTGAGGATTTGAGAAAGTGTATGTGTGACGATTTGAGAAAAATGTTTGAAGAGAGTGAAGTTGTTTGAATTAAGGTATGTAAAGTAGATTTGATAAAAAAAATTATTAAAATTTGTGAGTGATGTAATGATGGTGAGAGAATTCTTAATTTGTTTAAAATATTTAAAATGTAAGTTTAGAAATTTATTATTATCATTAAAAATATTTAAATAATGAAATATGAAGTATTTTGTGTAAATTTGAGTTAATTAAAATTTTGGTAAATTACTATTGATAATCGATTATAGTTCTTCACTTTATTTTTAAAATTTTGGTAAATTACTATATCATTTTTTTTTTCATAATTGATTATAGTTCTTCACTTTATTTTAGAGAACATTGTGAAACCACAATGAAAAACACAATGCATGAAGGACAAGAAAGTAACCTTGATATATCTCATGCAACTTTCTTCGTGAATCTTTGCATGTGAGAGAGGATGAACAAAATCAAACCCAAGAGCTATCCAAGCTTGCAAATCAACCCAAAAACATATAAACAAACACCTAACATGCTTCAATTTGTGGAACAATACACAAGCAAAAACAAAAACAAACGCAAGTGTAGGGTTGAAACTTTTTACTCTCTTATACATTCTTAGATTGAATTACAACTTTTACCTTAGTGATTTAGGTATACATGATCCAAATTTTAGAAAAATTAGAATTTAGTTCACTCACTCTTTGGGGTATACAAAAATTAGAGATGTTCATTAGATCGGATTATCCAATGACCAAATTTGACTTAATTCAACTCAATTAGATTAGATTGGGTTTCATTTATGATTGTGCCAAACTCAACTCAATCCAAACTAATTCACTCTTATAGAGGTTGAATGATTAGTTTAATATGGGTGACCTGAAACCCAACCGAACACCCATCCTTATATTTTTGTTATGTTTTTCTTTTCGTGTCTTCAAATTAATTTAGACAAATTTTTATGATTTAACTTATTGACTTTACATGAAGTCTTAAAATTAATCTTTGTTAAAATTTTGTAATTATTTAATTAGGTTCATACTTAAAAATACAACTTTTAAAAGAAAAAAGTTTTTTTTTCAAAATCTTGAATCAACACAGTCTAATCCGTTGAAGTTGAAGAATGGGTTAAGTTAGATTAAGTTTAACATGAAAAAAATATAGAAACACAACCTAACCCAACTCAATAATTTCTTTTATAAGGTAATAAATTTGTCCAAATCATAACCAACCTAACCCGCAAACACCCTTAGCGAAAACACATTTCAAGTTATTATTTCAAATAGGTAAATATACATAAAAAAAAATAACCAGTACTATTTCAGAGAAAATTGGCATATAAAAAATCATGGAATCACTACGTAGAAAACATATATTTTGAAAATAAAGCATTTAATATGAAGTTTTAATTTAATTAAGATATTTTCTTAAAAATTTAATAAAGTCAATTCTATTTTAGGTGAAGTGTATAAATTAAAATTAATTATTTAGTTATTATTTTTAAATTGAACATCTTTTAAATTAATTTTCTTTAAGTTTTTATTTTATTTTTTTATCATTTTCTCGATGAGAGTATCACTGAGATCATGGAAAAGTGATGACCAATTTTGTTATAGAATTTTGATTAAAATAAGTTTTTCTCTTTGCTCAGATCTTGAGTTTTTGTTTAAATCAGACATCATAAGAAAAAAGTTAGGACTTTCTAGGTTTTATAAGTTTTTGGAGTAATTCTTTAAATAACACATTAATTAAGATACTGAAAATTATCTTTGAAATATTATTATGCTTTATATTTTTTTTAGGACGTAAATAACTAGTGAAATAATATCCCGTTGAGATTTGATTAAATTGAATATTTTTATATATGGATGAATTGAAATTTAAATATTAGGGTTTAAGGATAACTTTGAATATTTTATAATCATAGAATTTGAACTAGTATAATTGCACGTGGGAATAGAGTAAAATTTTATGGTGAGGTATAATGTTGATAGGATAATTAGAGTTAATATCTTAAATCAAAGTAGATTGGAATTGAAGAAATAAGTTACTTTTGAAATTTGAATTGAAGGGGGAATGACCAAATTGATTTATGCTAATTATTGTTGGGTTGGCTTTCCCATCAATTATTACATACTATTTGTGTAATATATTTGTTGTTCTTGTAATTGATATATGTTTAAGAGTTGATTTAAATATGAAATTAGAGGACCACGGTTGCTACAATTGAAACTTGGTGCAAGTTAAAATTAAAGTTACTTTTAATTTTAGTTTGAAATTTGGTAGAACAATGAGATCTAGTTTATTAATTGAAATGTGGTTCGATCGATGTTTTGATTTTATTGAATGATATTTTGATATTTGCATGTAAATTTGAGTTAAAATGGTTTAGATATGAAAGTTGTGCAATAAATAATTTAAATTTGAGTATTTTAAACTTATCAAGAAAGTATATAAATTAAATTTTGCAAACTTTTTGAAATTGGTACATAAAAATATTTTCATTGAAACAAGACTTTTCAAGCAAATATGTGAGCTAGTAAATATCTCTCTTTAGTTGTTAAGTTAAATCTAAATACAAGACAATAAGGCAGTGTATTTGTATAGATTGATAGGGCTTATATAGTACCTGATACCGGATAAAATAATTATTTTTATCCTCGGTCACTATTCTGTAGTGTTCGGTCGGAAGTTAACTTGTAAAATGTTCTTCGAGAATCAAGTAAGTACTCTAAATAAGAGTATATGATGTATTGATAAAATCATATATTACTCTTGTGTATCAATGTTTATTTATAGTGTTTAGAAGTGGGCTATCTCGTCCATGGACCATATCTATTGCGTATCTTTAATAAAACAATATTAACTAATTTATCTCATAGTTACCGGATTTATAGAGATGTTACCTAGATTTTCAGGGATGTTACCCAAATTATCATATTTCCTTTATTTGCTATTTAATATAGCTAGCTCATCCAGTCGGTCGATCATTGATACCGAGTGACATGGCTTGTTCGACTCCGACCGGTACACTTTCCCCCAAGCTTGAAGGAAAGTTATTCATAAGAGTCTAGGTGTGATCGTTAGGTGCCTCGAGGTATAAAGTGACACACATTAATGTTATATTTGTAGGCCAACAAGAGGGGAGGGGGGTGAATTGTTTGTAAAAGATTTTCACAAATATTGAAGGTATAGAGAAAGCCAATGAAGAATCAAAGAGAAAGAAACCTAGTTAGCCAAGAAACCTGTTTTATTATGTATCTAGAAAATCAACCGATTTTTTATACGATTCAACCGATTGTTTTTATCAGCAGTTAATAAAAACAAACCAAAACAGATTTAAATGAGATTAAGGATAGAAAGAATCACACAACAAATTTATATTGGTTCACTCTTACCCAAGAGCTACATCCAGTACCCATAAAACCTCTGAGTATTTCACTATGCAATCAAGACACCTTGATTACAACACACACACCAAAGTGGTGATCTTGAACCCTTCAAGAACACACACCACCTTTGGCAAACACAACACAGAATTCAGAAGACCCTTTGAATATGCACACTAACAATTATTACAAAAATACAATTGTTAAGAGAAAAGGAATGATCAAACCTGATACAATCACAGATTGAAAAGAAGAAAATACAGTGCAATCCTATTCCACTCTTAGAAAGAATCCAAAGCCTTAAGCAATATTGGAAAAATTTGATTTGAAAGCAATCTTGTGAATCAATCACAACTAGGAGCATAAAACAAATTACATATACTTCAATCAGTTGTTAAAAACAATTAATGAAAAAGCCAAATCAATTTCAAATCAATTAAAATAGATTGAACTAACTTAACAGAGTTCTATGAAGAAAATTCAAAAATCAATTGGTTGATTTTTCGAAACAAACAATTGAATTGGAGATGAAGAGAGGAAAGGTAGGGGTGTAAATGACTACAAGCTTCTAGAAACTAGGTTAAATGTGAGCAAATGGGGGAGTATTTTAGAATCTAGGTCAAAGGTGAGCACATGGGTGAATTTCTAGAAGCTAGGTTAAGGTGGACTTTGGCACAAGCCTAATTTACTAAGTACACTCTCTTGTAGCTTATTTTTCTAATTGAAGCTCAAACTGAGCCCAATTTATTTACTTAACTTGTCTTATAAGAAGACTAGAAGGAAGAACAACTGATATTATGGTTCATGTCCGGTTCTCCCTCTACTAAGGCCCTTCTGAGATTTGGTGGGGCCTTGTCTTGTATGTTGAGATGATTGACCTAGTTGTGAAGAGTTTGTAGTGTCCTTAGACATCTGTTTGTCAAGTTGGTTTGTATCAGACGCGTAGCATCCATTGTAGGTCTTCAGTCTCGGTCGCTTTAGGACTTAGCTCCTCCGTAAAATCAGCTAAACTTTGGGACTTGATTGTCCCTCGTGGTGGGTATTGTATTTCAAATTTGGACTACTCAACTGCGCATCCGATCATTTGTCCGTCTAAGTTTGGTTTACCTAGGATCTTCATGATGGGGTAATCAGTCTTTACAATGATGTGATGATTTTGGAAGTACATCCTCATTCGTCAGGTGGTGATGACGAGCGCCAAAGATAGTTTTTCAATCATTTAATATCTGACCACGATGTCATTTAGAATTCTACTGATGAAGTAAACTGGTCGTTCTTATTTTTCTATCTCTTGTACCAATTTTGCATTGATGGCTTCTTTGGAGACCGAAAGGTAAACTATTATCGGCCGCTAGGTATTTGGTTTTTGTATAACTGATGGTGTTGCAAGGAAAGCTTTTAAGTGAAGGAAAATTTCTTCACATTCAGGGTCCAACTGAACTTTTCTGCTTTCCTTAGTAGTTGGACGATTGCCTTGGTTTTTTTGCCAACTTAGGCACAAACCTTGACAGGGCAATCAACCGGCCGATCAACTTCTAAATTTCCTTAGTATTTTTAGGGCTTCACATTTCAGTGATTGCCTTGCATTTTTTTGGGTTTGCTTTGAGTCCACAATGAGTTTGCATGAATCCCAAAAATTTCCCTCCTTCAACCTCGAACGCACACTTGTCGGGGTTTAACGACATGTCATGATCTTGCAGAGCCTTAAAGGCTTCTTTAAGGTCTTCTATGTGTTGTTCGCACGAATCAAATTTTATGACAATGTCGTCAACATAGTCCTCGACGTTTCGACCAAGAATTCTCTTTAAAATTTGATAGTAGAATGACATTACTTCATAGTAGAAGTTATGACAGTCAGTCATAAAAGCAGTCATCTCCTTGTCTTTCAGATGCATTTAAATTTGGTTATATCCAGAATAAGCATATAAGAAACTTAGGATGTGATGATCAGATACACCATCAACCAAGTGATCTAAGCTTTGCAAAGGATAAGTATCCTTTAGAAAGACTTTATTGAGGTCGATGTAGTATGTGCACATCCTCCATTTGCCATTGGAATTTTTAACCATGACAACATTAGCCAACCATGTGGTGTATTATGCCTTTCTAATGAACCCGAATCTCTCTAGCTTGTCGGTTGATGACTTTTCTACGACAAGTGCACCTTGTTGCCAGAAATAATAATTTATCCCTAAGGACGGGTATCGAACCCACAATGAACAGTTGAATAATTAAGTAAAAGATTCACCAAATAGAAAACAAAATAATAAATTTTGTTTGAGTTTGTTATAATTGCAATGATTAATAAGAAAATAAGTCAAAGCGTTTGTTGTTTCAATTTGAAAAATAGGACTGGGATTCATCTTTCACACTCTTTTGTATTTTGATTAGCATGATAATATTGTGTCCTTTGATTGATATTCATGCCTGCATAAAAATCATTTATATCGATTCGTCGCATATAAATTATTAATATGTTTCTTAAATATCGATTCATCGAATTTATAAAAAGTTCTTATCTTTAAGATCAGACGTTGATAGCAATTAACATTTCAAATCTATTCATAGCATTCAAATATGTTAACACATTATCATTTGAGTCAGAAACTTAGAAGTACTTTGCAGACAAATTTAAATTTTGAGATCATGATAAACCAAGCATTACAAAGAAAACAATAATACCAATTGGATTACAACTCACTCAATGGTTTTTTCCTCTCAATCTTGCATTTAAGGTTGTGCCTCAAGCATCCTATTTAACCTAATTTGCTTGGGCTAAGAGACTTCTTGCTTGGGCATTATTGGGCTCGCTTAGGCAAGTTGCACGAAGAAAAGGCCCAACGTCACTGGAGTAATCTTGTTTGGACGAGATTGAGCTCGCTTGGGCGAGATTGAGCTCGTTTAGATGAGTTTGGTCAAGCTTTGGTGAGTGCTAATGCATTCTAGCTTTTTCTTTGCAGCTTTGTATATTCTCTTTTTTCCCAATCATCTCCATTCTTCCCTAGAATCCTGGAATTAACAAAAATTTGGGAATAAATTGTTCTTATTTAAATTAAAATAAAAAATATGTAAACAGGTATAAATTCATAAATTAGGGGTTATTTTATGCTTATTTTAGCAATTAATACCCATAAGTGTCTGTATTTTAATATGAAATATTACTGAAATTTGGCACTTATCAACTCCCCCCAACTTAGAATCTTGCTTGACCTCAAGCCAAGTAAATGAATATATTTGAATTTAAATATCAAGATAACTTAAATCACTAAACAACAAATTAAATTAGAAACTTACGATGCTTCAAAATTCAAATTTAGAAAAATATAGATACAATCAACTTCTAGGATCAAATCAACATAATAAAATGACAATTCATCAAGGAATTTCTGTTCATATGCTCACAGGTAAGTGTTTCCCTTGTCTTTCATTTCATCTTCCTATCAAAACATATTAGAAACATGAATCTTGAGGTCTTTTCCAGGATTATAATGAGGTCGGGCTTCCAAAAACCATTGGTTTTTCAGATAACAAGTTGCACATTTTAAAAAAGAACATACATACAATCCAATTAAGGCACATATGTGTTATCTAATCACCATTTTCTTTTGACTTCACACTTTTCCTCATTTTCTTTTTACCTTTTCATGATTTTCAGCATGAGTTTTTTTTTTCATCATTAGGAATAGATTCTTCCTATTTTCAACTTTTTGAGCTTTCAACAATTTGAACCAACCATTCCCTTTTCTATGTATATTGCATCTATGTTCTCCTTCCTTAAACAAGCCAAAGGGTAGGAAAATATATCATTAAAGGTTTAAGGTGTAATAATAACAAAAATTCTTGGCTAAAGGGGGATATAAAAAAAATGAATTCTAATAAGATAAAAGTTGGCTATTTGGCCTTCGGTTCCTAATTAACACAAATGCCTCAATCATCTTCAACTCTTTTATTTTGTAACAAAAAAAAATTAAGCAACCACAACTGTCAATTCATCACTAAAACTCTCAAAATTGTTTAAGGTTCACACACCGACTTGGTTTACTCATTCATTATTATTTTTGTCATTCTCTCTTCTAATCAATTATCCTGTTAAATTTTCATGTATCACAATTTCAAATACATTTGAATAGGATTTCAATCATATTTTATTTTCTAACATTTGTCTAATTCATCTCACTATTTACTATTTAATTACAAATTATTTTTTCCACAATTTAAATTTAATATTGCACTTCTTTTTTATTTAAGGAAAATAAAACTAGAAAACTACTCAACAATTAAATTAAAACTGAATTTATTCTAGAAAAATAATTCAAGACATAAAAATAACCAAAAGAAGATAACAAAAAATTATTTAAGAACACCAATATAAAAATAAAATAAAACAAACAAAACAAATAAACAAAAATAAACAAATAAAGCAATTTTTTTTTAAAAAAAACTGAAAAGAAAACTAATAAAGCAAAAAAAAATGAAAATAAAATAAAACTAGAAAATTTACTTAGTCTTCCCTTCCTAAGAAGTCATCCAACTCTGTGTTAAAATCTTCATCTATAGCTATAGATGACCCTGCTTCATTTGCTGGATCTAGCCCTCTTAAATAATAGAACATGTCCTTAGGCCAAGATACATAAGCTTCAAATTGATCAGGAGGCATGTAGGGAGTGGGTTGCCTTTGAGAAATTTTTTTCTTTGTTTCAAAATTTTTAATTTTTTTTTGTAAGAATTTTCAATTTTACTTCATCAAACTCGCTGAAGCGAGATTCCCTACAAGAAAACTCAATTTTACATCGTCAAACTCGCTGAAGCAAGATTTATCTCGCCCAAGCGAGATGACTCCAGAGAGAACCCCTTATTTGTCCTCTTAACTCGCCTAGGCGAGTTATACTAGGCCTGAGCGAGGTTCCATGCTAAAATTCAACTTTACGATGTTAAACCGGCCCAGGCAAGACATATGACGCCTGAGCTAGCTTCTCTAAATAGAAACATGGTTTTTAGAAGTAAAAATAAAAAAAAAATTACAAATCATAAAACTAAAATGTGGACTAGTTGCCTCCCAGTAAGCGCTCATTTAACGTCATCTATGTTGAAGATGGTTGCTGCCCCTTCAAGATTGTGTTTGATGAAGACTTTTATGTACATTTCATGTGTATTTTTGCTTTGCTTTTAGTGTGTCTTAGGTAGTGCTCAGAGGTTGTCTAAGAGTGGCCTTTTTGCTGAGTAACTCACCTCATAACCACTGGCCACGTGATAAGAACAAGCATAAGTTTTCTTAAACTGTTTTTCACATGTTTTACAAAAAAAAACACGTTTACTGCATAAAAATAAATCTGTTCTATCCTAAATAAACAAATTGATTTTTACACTGATGCCTTGGCTAAGTCTTGTGAAAATTAGGTTTTGTGCATCATGTATTTTGACTAAGTCTTCTATCTTTCAAAACGACTGTGTTTCAAACAGTTAAGCTTTTCTGTTTTCGTTTTGAAAAATAAATATGTTCATCTGTAAATGAATAGATTCTTTTTGTCTCTGGTGCCATATCTAGCTTAAACGTTTTTCAGTTTTATCTCTGCACCAGAATGGTTGACTAAGTC
>Ga0123341_1006944_pt1 | contig 10285 bp, 3 predicted proteins | sample Turbeapinknodule_FD_89959 | JGI IMG/M metagenome (GOLD analysis project Ga0123341, IMG submission 89959) | Root nodule microbial communities of legume samples collected from Mexico - Turtle bean Mexico pink nodule | ecosystem: Host-associated > Plants > Roots > Nodule | place: Mexico: Nepantla...
AATTAAGGATAATTTTGACTTTTTAATGGTATTATGTAAAAAAATTTAAGTTTTCATTGTCTTTCATTTCATTGTGTTTCTTCACTTCATATTCTTTTTATGTAAATTAGTGTCTTTCAATATAGAAAGAAACTATATTTTTTCTTACTTTTCTATTTTCTATTTGAGTGAATAGTGTTCACTCGGATGCAAATAACATTAGTAATACCTTTACAAAGAAAATGGAAATGCAAACTCCTAGGAACGAGATTGCAACTCTGTACAACATGATTGAATGAATCATGTGGAGGTTTGTTGGAATATATATTGCTGCAGTAGTATGGCTAGCAATACGGTTTATTAAAAGTTCATGGTATGTTCAGAATTGTCTTGTGTGTGAACAAGCAAATAGGCTATGGATGCAATAGCATTTTAAGGTTATGAGAGGATTGAGAGGCCCCAGATATACAGTGGCAGGTTAGAAATACAAGGGCTAGTTTCAAACAGCTCCCATTGAATGAGGAATTAATGGCCAAATTTAGGACCAAGTTAAAGGAATGGTACCACAAAGATTTTGTCTTAGATGAAGATAACATTTGGATGCTCAAGGTTGGAAGGGCATAAAGAAATCTTACTGAACTAGATTCAGAACTCATACTACACTGAAAGGCAGGCTTCTAAGAATCAACCATTGACTTTTAAGATCCAGACAAGTTCTATATCGTTAAGCTTGTTAGAAGTTCAAACTTAGCTAGCATTTGTCACCATTCGTAATCTTTTATGTAAAAGCAATATATATCAAGCGGTTTTAGAGCGCAATCATGAGTTTCACAGAAGTTTCTGCAATAAAACAAAATTGCATGAAATTTTGCTTGGTACAATCTTCATCACAGCAACTGAAAGTTAACGAGCAAAATAAGCTTCAACAATGAACCATGCATGCTTAAATATCTCAAATAACCATGATTTGTTAGTAGGATTATAAGTCAAAGCTTTAACAGGGAAAAGGAGCAATATAAAAGTGGATAGAGTAGAAGTCAATCACTTATTATTACAATCATAACTTAGTATGAGTTCTAAACCAAGTCCAGAAATTCAGGAGCATCTCATTAGGTGGGCACCCAACAAGTGGAAGCATTAAAAATGCGGCCCTTCCAACCTTGAATCATCCAGTTGTTATCTTCACTGAAGATAAAATCTCTGTGATATTCCTTTAACTTAGTCCTAAATTTGGCCATTAATTCCTCCTTCAATGGGAGCTGCTTGAAACCAGCCCTTGTATTCCTAACTTGCCATTGTTTGTAAGTCTCAGGTCTCTGAACCCTGTCAGAACCTTCACATGCTATGACATTCACAGCCTCCCGACCCAAAAGCTCGCTCTCAATCGTCAACCTCCAATCGTTTTCACGAGGTATGACAGTGTCAAACATATCATAAATAGCAGAATAATGGAATAGTGCCTCCCTAAACCGTGTGTTAAAGAAAGGGACACTAAATGATCCATTAATAATGATCTGAGTAAAGATATTCGGATTTATCTTCCTGATCAAATGTAGGACTGCATTTCTAGGACTGTTCAATTCAACAGTACTCTCATCCAGTAAATGTTCAAACCTCATGTGACAGTTGACAGCAACTATCTCATTGCTCTCAATTTTAAGGGCTTCCACCTGAATGGTTTCCCAGTTCCTTGATGCTATGGCATGGTATTCGAAGGGAACCTTGTAACGCTTACAATAGCTAGCAAGACGGTGACCAGTCTCCTCAATTTTTTCAGTGGGACGAAAGCCTGGTTGGGGAAACTCTATCCCTGTGATCCTCAGCTTGGGAGGACCACCCTCTCTGTTTGATAAAAACTTTATAAGAATTGGCCACTGGAAACCATATAGGATGCCAAAATCAATAATATGGACGGTTTCTGATTTTGCAGCTGCTTCCATAATCATTTTATTTGCAAAGAAATATGTAAACTTCTTGAAAGGGGTGGAAGATAGAAAAAGTTGGTATGCCCTCAGGAACTCAGCAGCAGTAATCCTCTTAGAGTTCAGAAAAGAAAATATTTCATGAGCGCCTGAACCAGCCCCAACCAAGCGTGCTTCAAGACCATTGGCGAAATAGTGAGCTACCCTCTGTGATGCATCCCCAAAGGGAGAAGAGTGTTGCCTAATCTGCTTTAGTAATTCAGTGGCAGCTCTGTTGTCATTGGCATACACAGATTGTGCACACATCAGCAGAACATTCCTCAAATCCACACTTTCCTTCTTCGTCCCTTGTTTCTTTGATCGTCCCTTCCCTCCATCTCGCTCCTCACCTTTCACTGCTCCATTCTGCAAGGAATTCTGTTCACTACCCACGTTTTCCACACTTAGAAACACCCGATCAATAGCATCTGAAATGTCACTCTCATCAACAAGGCTAAGTGCCGATTGCTTACTCCTTCTCCCTTCTTCTTCTTCTTCTATCTCTTGGCGCTCGTGATTCTTCCTTCCCTCCCATCCGTAGGAATTATCTCCAAACGTATTGACCTGTTCCTCCCCGTTTGAATGCAGATCAGTTACAAGCTTAGGGCCAGAAGGAAGAAACTTGGTAGCTTCCTCTAACCGTCTCCTGAACTGGGAAACAGAATCAGCATCATTGAACATATTTTGTGCCAAGAGTTCGGCAATAGAAGAATCCAAATCTGAGAATCCATGACTAACAGTAACTGAAGGTGGTTGAGAAAGGATGTGGGGGTTAAACTGAAAAGCAGAAGCAGAAGCAGAAACAGAATCTGGGGAAGGAAAATTTTCATCTAAAAAACTGCTGTTGTAGTTATTGCTGGTGGTGGTGGTGGTGGTGGTGGTTTCAACTTGGGGGCTGAGAACAAGGGCGTGTTGATTAGGGGAAATGTTACCAATGAGAGTATCATAGAAGGACTTCTCGGTAACCTGCAAGGTGAGCGAGTCATAGAATGGATTTTGTTGAACGTTCTCTTCCATGAGGATCTGGCTTATGAACTTGGCAGTTTCTGAGAAGTCGTTGTCTTCCAGTGGAGGATCCATTGTTGCAAAACCAAGTGAGTCTGAGAGGTATGATAAGCTCTCCTCTTCATCAAACAGGTCAACTCTGGGAAAGTTGTGCTCCATCGTGATAATCAACAACACTGAAATGGCTTTTTGCAGTGTTCAGAGAGAGAGAGAAGAAAGAAAAATGGGGATTCATTCATAGAACATGATGAAAACGAAATACGAAGAATTCGGTGAGGGAAGGCCAACAGTCACAAAGCCGCAAACAGCAACATATGCAGCAGCCCTTTAAGTTTGACTATCATGACCATGATGATGACCGCAGTCGTAGGAATAACTCCGCGAAGCTTCCTATTTCGGAGGAGGCTGTTACTGTTGTCAAAATAATCTCTAGAAACTTATCTACATGGGGGAATAATATCTGATCTAACATGCTACCTATTTGAATGGATTAATTAATTAATCTAATCATAATAATTATTTATTATGCATCCCTTAATTATTATAAGTAAATACAATCACACGTTTTTATGAAAAAAAAAACAAATAAAATCGTTTCTTATTTCAAATGAACAAAAAATTATTATGATGGTATTACATGTACTACGTCCGATCGTGACTAAACTCCCTAATCCGACCCAGTAAATTACTGACTTATTAAAATAATATAAATAATACAAATTTCAAAAATCAGGTATATTATTACATAGGATTCAAAATATCGAGTGTCGAATATTAAATCTAACTTGAGCGATGGAATGTCTTCTACACGTACCATCCAAGTCTGGATTTCGTTAAAACGAGAAGTGGAACGAGTAGATGTGAGGAAAAAGTTTGCAAGAAGAGAAGTTGAAGTGAAAACCGACTGATAAAAAAAGTAGAAAAGTAGTTTCAATCGTTCTCTAGGTTTAACCGGTTCGAAAACCTTACATAACTAATCTAAGGAAGAAAATCTTATTTGTCATGTAGAGTTGTTTAAAATTGAAATAAATTGAAAGTAAAATGAGCATTTTGGAAATAAAAGTAGAGAACGTCTTTCCAAAAGTAAATAAAATGGACGTAAAATAAAGTTGTATTTTATGTCAAATATGATTTTTTTTTAAAAAGTCTAACAGTTTCCCTTTTAATTTATGATTTTATTTTTAGAATTCAATTAAATAATTTTTTTAAATAGTATAAATTTCTGAGTCTAAACAAATTATCAAGATATTCACATTTACATAAATTCCTCATTCACAACTTCATAATATGGATAATGAATACATTTTGTGATGTAAACTATTATATGAAGAAATATATGATTATAAATAAGAGAGAATTAATATGAACAAATATTTTATTATAAATAAGAGAAAACCATAAAAAAAAAGTAACACAATAAGTTAAACGAATACGAAAATCTTAAAAAAGGTAATAATAGAAATAAAATGTTGGTGAAGAAATACATAGCACATATAATTCTTGTTTTATAGTAATTGTGCCATGACATTTTTCATAAATGAGTTTACAATTATATTTTCAGTCAAAGACAACACTTCTAATATATATGAAGTGTTAAATGTCATTTTTAAATTTCAGATTTGTAATCTAAGTGAAATGTATTTTGTGCTTAAGAAACTACATAAGTGAAATGTATTTATCTTAAGTTTATTAAATTTCACCATATCTTCATCTTCGTTGTTCAAACTCATTAGTATATAACTTTTTTTTTCAAGATGTATATATTTTTTAAACTATCTAATTTCTTTTGCATATATCTAACGATCGTCAAAGTAATTTATCTTACCCTAGTAGTTTGAAATAAAATTTAAGAAATAGTCCTAGTTTAATTCTAAAACAATTGAAGGTTCCATAATAGTATTATGATTAATTATACGAGTGGTAATAAAAAAAAAATGCTTTCATATTTTACTGAATGAATTGAGTTAGACTTGTTTTAGCATTGAATTTACAACTTTTTTTTAAATGCTACACATTAGTAACACAACTAATGTACGTTTCAAATTATCCAAATATATATATATAAATTTTGTTCTAAATATCCAAAATATATTTATAAATTTTGTTCTAAATAGAGTGCAGAAAATATTGTTGACCTTTAATAATTTATTGACGTTATAATATTTGCTTGCAAGAATTTTTTATAGATTAGATGAAAGTTGTAATAATTAACATCCTTGATTCAAAATATCAATAAAAAGAGAGTGTTATAGTAATTGCATTAGCCACTGTCTCAATAATTACTGGTTAAATCGGTTAATCATTAATTGAATCCAAAAATTACAATAAAAATAATAAGATGAAATCTTGGAACTGGAGAAACAAGCAAAGTTTTAGAACTCAAACAACGGTTTAACTGAGAAAATAGGAGTTTGGTAGAATAAAAGGCGGTGATTGATTCTTAGAATCATACTTTTAGGATTTCTTCCATTGGTCTGATATTTGGCATACAAATATTAAATATAACCAAAAGGTACTACAACATAAAGCCATGCAAATACAATTTCACAGTTCATATTGAAACATATACACAAAGCATTTATAATATGACGATTACACTTTTCATCAACATACTTTAATTTAATTCACAACTATACCACCAATTATTTTCATCAACATTGTGTTTAGCAATGCCTAAAACAAGAAAGGAAGATCTTAGCTTGGAAAAAAATGTAAGTTAAATACACAACACAGTGCATTGAAGGATCTTTTTTATGCTTACTCTTGTAGGATCATGCAATTGACTTAAACCATGCATAGCATAGGGAGTAAAAAAATTCCACCATTTTTCTACATCAAAATGAATTATAAAAGACATTATGGCAAATTGGTTTTTGCTTACTCATAACAAAAGGATAATGTGAAGTACAAACTGTTTCACAAATCAACCACCACAAGAGAGGACAAGAGGAATGGAATCAAATTTTGGAGCCATTGACATTGATATAATATGCAATTTTGGTTTTACTAGCAATAATGACTTCTGTAGTAAAACTAATTGCTGATTATGTTTTTGGTAGGGTTTTCTGGTTTGGAATTTGAAATAGTGGCAAGAAAAAGATACAGAGTACAATTAGAAATCACTATATCAAGATTAAAATTCAATATATCAAATAAACCATAAATGATTCCCTCCAAAATTGATACTTAGTTAAAATCTGAACTTGAGATTATGTTGCAAGTATTTTGCAAAATGCTAAATCAAGTATATATGTACACAACTTTAATGCATTACATTCCCTCAATCTTGCTTTATATATTTTGGCTAATTTTGTTTCAACATTCTATTAAACCATTTCGCTTGAATAACTTTATTTCAGCTGACCATCAAATTTATTTCAATCACGTTTGAATTAAAAAATAAAAAATAAAAAACTATTTGATACTTATTTCAATCAGTATTTTTTAGAACAAATGCTTTTGAATACCTCTGCTGATAGTGATTGCCTCCCACAAAGTAACTTCCAGCAACCATCCTTTAAGTGTTTGTTTGTTTGTTCAAAAGTCAAATAGAATTAATTTTAAACAATAAAATAGTAAAATGTGTCTAAATTGAATTCAACAACAAATTTTGCATTGAAAATAGCCATTGATTTAGATGTAAAACAATCATGCACACATGTTACGAGCAACAGCCAACAGATTAATTGGCAGCATGAAAACAAATCACAGGGAAAAACTTTCAGGTCTAAGCAAAGTGAATATTATGGTTCACTTTGGCAATGGCACGTAAATAAGAAAATATCATAGCTAGAAGCATCAAGAACCAACGTTAATGGAAAAATTTGAGCAACCAAACACCATGTAATTTATAAGATCTAATGAACTTATATCTTGTAAAGCACTGTTAAAACTTCAAACTTAATTTCATGACGCAAATAAGGCAGGGAAAGAAGGCTAGGAGAAGCAGGCATTTGTCAGCATTCTTATCTGAATATTCTAGGTTATATTAAAGTAGTAGCAACAGATAAAATATTTGAAGTACTTTGATCAGTGGAACAAATTACCCGACAATTTCAGAGAAGCTATCGCTGGAAAACATGACTTTCCCACAGGTTACTGCAACAAAACAAAATTGCAAGCATCATCGGATAAAACAAACTGAACATTGTCATCTGTTACATCTTGTCAATTCAGCAGCTAATTTGGTTCAAGAGACAATGTATTGCAAATTTAAATAGAAGGAGGTGAATGCCTAATACATGTTGGTTAGAAAGAAAATAACTCAATATTTTGATTGCAAGTACTCGAGCAAACATTTTACAAGGATTCTACTACTCTAGAACACCTTCCTTATCATTATAGAAATTGCATTATTTTCACAAGTCTTTAACAAGCAAAGTCATGCCATTATTTTACCAAGCAACACGGTGAAAATTTTGGTATACAATCTTCATCACAGCACCTGAAGGTGAAGCAAGTAGGTACCAGAACCTGAAACAGTGTAACGAGCAAAATAAGCTTTACCATTACAACAAGTTGAAATATATCAAAGCTCAAGCAATAAGCAAGAGTTAGAAGACTATAACAAGAATCTTTGACAGGGAAAACAAGAAATGGGTAGAGTAAAAGCCAGTGACTAAATCTTAACCTTGAGTCTAGTTTGAGTTCTGAACCCACTTCGGTAACATTCATTATGCCGGCACCCAACAAGTGGAAGCATACAAAATGCGGCCCTTCCAACCTTGAAGCATCCAATTGTTATCTTCATCAAAGACAAAATCTCTGTGGTACCATTCCTTTAACTTGGTCCTAAATTTGGCCATCAACTCCTTATTCAATGGGAGCTGCTTGAAACCAGCCCTTGTATTCCTAGCCTGCCACTGTTTGTATGTCTCGGGCCTCTCAAGTCTCTCAGAACCTTCGCATGCTATAACATTCATAGCCTCCCGGCCCAGAAGCTCTCTCTCAATCATCAACCTCCATTCGTTTTCACGAGGTATGACAGTGTCACACATATCATAAATAGCAGAATAATGAAACAAAGCCTCCCTAAACCTTGTGGCAAAGAAGGGGGCATTATATGATCCATTAGTGATGGACTGAGTAAAAATATCTGGATTTATCTTCCTGATCAATTGCAAGACTGCATTTCTAGGACTGTTCACTTCAATAGACTCATCCAGTAAATTCTCAAACCTCATATGACAATTGACAGCAACTAGCTCATTGCTCTGAATTTTAAGGGCTTCAACCTGAATTGTTTCCCAATTCCTCGATGCTATGGCATTGTACTCAAAGGGAACATTGTAACGCTTACAGTAGTTAGCCAGACGGGAACCAGTCTCCTCAATTCTTTCTGTGGGGCGAAAGCCAGGTTGGGGAAACTCTATCCCTGTGATCCTCAGTTTGGGAGGACCACCCTCTCTATTTGATAAAAACTTAATAAGAATTGGCCAGTGGAAACCATATAGGATGCCAAAATCAATAATATGGATGGTTTCTGCCTTTGCAGCTGCTTTCATAATCATTTTATTCGCAAAGAAATATGTAAACTTCTTGAAAGGGGAGGCGGAAAGAAAAACCTGGTATGCCTTGAGAAACTCAGCAGCAGAGAACCTCTTAGAGGTCAGAAAAGAATAAGTTCCTTGTGCAACAGTACCATCCCCAACCAAGCGTGCCTCAAGGGCATTGGCAAAGTAATGAGCCAACCTCTGTGATGCATCCCCAAAGGGAGAAGAGTGTTGCCTAATCTGCTTTAGCAATTCATTGGCAGTCCTGTTGTCATTGGCATACACAGATTGTGAGCACATCAACAAAAGATTCCTCAAATCAACTGTTTCCTTGTTCCTCCCTGGTTTCCTTGAACGGCTCTTCCCTCCATCTGGTTCATCAACCTTCACTGCTCCACCTGGCAAAGAACTGATTTCGCTACACATGTTTCCTTCATGAAGCAACACCCGATCAAAAGCATCTGACAAGTCACTCTCATCGGCATGGGAAAGTGCTGACTGCTTGTTACTTCTCCCTTCTTCTTCTTCTTCTTCTTCTTCTATAGCGTATCTCTCATCCCGCTTGTGATTTTTCCCACTCCTCAACCCATACGAAGTCTCTCCAAACTTATTGAACCCCTGTTCTCCATTTGAATCTAGACCAGTCACGAGGTTAGGTCCCGGAGGAAGAAACTTGCTAGCTTCCTCCAAGCCTCGCCTGAACTGGGAAACGGAGTCAACATCATTGAAAATATTCTGTGACAAGAGTTTGGCAATAGAAAAGTCCAAATCTTGGAGCCCATGATTGGCGGTAATTGAAGGAGATGGTTGAGAAAGCGGGCGGGAGTTAAACTTAAAAACAGAATCTGGAGAAGGAAGCTTCAACTCACCAGAATTTTCATCTGAAAAATTGTTGTTACTGTTGTTGCTGCTGCTACTGCTGCTAGCGGTGGTGGTGGTGGTGGTGGTTTCAGCTTCGGGACTGAAAGCAAGGGGGTGTTGATTGGAGGAAGGAAGTAGGTTACCGGCGAGAGCGTCGTAGAAGGATTTCTCGGTAACTTGCAAGGTGAGTGAGTCGTAGAATGGCTTGTGTTCGACGTTCTCTTCCATGAGGATCTGGCTGATGAACTTGGCAGTTTCCGAGAAGTCGTTGTCTTCCAGCGAAGGGTCTCTGGAAGAAGGATCCATGGTTGGAAAAGCAAGCGAGTCTGTGAGATGGGCTATGCCCTCGTCTTCACCAAAGAAGTTTGGGTGCTCCATGGCAAGAGTGAAAGAGTTATGGTGTTGTGTTGAGAAAGAGAATTGATTGAAAATGGAAGAAGGAAACTTTTGACTATTATAAGGAAAAACAACCTTAGTTTAGGGACGCCGCCACCAATGTTGGGAGCTCCAAGGATGCTGTTTTTGTAGTAAAAAAGAAAGAGAAGAACATCACATGTATCTATACACACAAACTGCTATTTCTTGATTTCAGTATATCCACTTTCCCAACTCCATTACACTTTTTTTTAGTAAAGACATGTTCCCAAATCATTTCATCTGTTATTCTTCCTCTTATCATTTTTATTTATTTTTTAAAATATCTAACTCCTTCAAGGAATGGAACTATTTATAAAGTACTTTTTGTCTTCATTCTCAAATATATTTTAAATTATTGTGCTTTAAAATTTTAACAAAAATAAGTTTTTTTTTATCAACAAAAGTTATCTTTCTGAACATGTGATCCAGATCCTTTTTTTTTAGCATCAACATATTCAGTCTTAAAATTTTCACTTTAACTAAAACTATTAAACGAAAACTTTTCCTCGGGTAAAGGTTTATTACACCCACAACTAACAAGAAATTATACTAAAAATAATTATTATAAAA
>Ga0123341_1006945_pt1 | contig 10284 bp, 7 predicted proteins | sample Turbeapinknodule_FD_89959 | JGI IMG/M metagenome (GOLD analysis project Ga0123341, IMG submission 89959) | Root nodule microbial communities of legume samples collected from Mexico - Turtle bean Mexico pink nodule | ecosystem: Host-associated > Plants > Roots > Nodule | place: Mexico: Nepantla...
AAAATATACTTACTCAGAAAGAATTTGGGGACAGAAAAAAAATCTCTTTATTAATGTTATAGATTATAAATAATGAGAGAAAAAAAAAGCCTGAAAAAGAAGAAAAAGGGCATATGTTTGGGCTTATTGGGGGTGTCTAAAGGATTACGGGTTGGGCCCAACAATAGGCTCATTTTCATGGAAGAAGCCCAGGACTGAACTACTACAAAACCCTAACTCTTCTCACTTCACATAGTTCTCAGCTCCTCCGAGAAAACCCTAATTCGCAGTCACAGAGCCAAATCTGAGGTCTCTTGTTTTTTCATTGCATTTTCGATTTCCATTTGATTCTTCCATATGCGTGACTTAGTTGTTTTGCAAGTTTTAGTCTCATTTGTTTGATTTCATTGTGAAAATGGCAGAGATGGGTGAAGAAGTGAAAACAATTGTTCCAGAGTCCGTTCTGAAGAAGCGCAAGAGAGAGGAGGAATGGGCTTTGGCGAAGAAGCAAGAGCTTGAAGCTGCGAAGAAGAAGAGAGCCGAGAGCCGCAAACTCATCTACAACAGAGCCAAACAGTACGCAAAGGAGTACGATCAACAGGTGCACTCCGCTAATCTTCTCTCTACTTTGTTGCCCTAATTTTGTTGGGATAATTGCGTTTTGTTTTTTGTTTTGCCTTAGTTTTGAACTTCTTGTGTTTTTCTGTACTTTTTTTAACAGGAGAAGGAGTTGATTCAGTTGAAACGCGAGGCAAAGCTCAAAGGTGGATTTTATGTGGATCCAGAAGCTAAGCTCTTGTTTATCATTCGCATTCGTGGGTGTGTATTTTTTGTTTATATTTTTTTTCTCATATTTCAGAATGTTCAGCCTGGTCTAATGTATGCAATTGTACTATTTTTTTTCAGTATCAATGCAATGGACCCCAAATCAAGGAAGATCCTCCAGCTGTTGCGATTGAGACAGGTATTATTTGAGTAGCTTTAGTTGCATGATGCATCGGTTTATGTATGATGCTTTGTTCTTTTACATGCCTTGTTATGTTTCTAGTTGAACTTAATACTTGTGGTAGGATATTTTAACCAAGAGGTTGTATGTGTATGTTTTCTTTGAGAAGAAAATGAAGAGAAGTGACAAAGAGCATTTGAAATCAGTCTTAGTTATGCAATTCTGTTGTTTTTTCCTATTTCATATGTTCCCTATATAATGGGCTATATATTCCATCATTGGACTTTGGTAGTTTCTTTGATATTTTGTTGTAATTTAATATTGGAATATGATGAATTAACTGTCTTTTGAGGCCTTTTGAACTTATGAACTGCTCAAGTGTTTTTGTATGATTGTTTTTTTTTGTTAATGCAAATCTGTTGTATGTAATATCTTCATTTTCGTTATTATAAAATGAAACTCAGTGATACAGATATTTACCTTATTGTGAAACAGATCTTCAATGGTGTATTTCTCAAGGTTAACAAGGCCACTGTGAACATGCTGCACAGAGTTGAACCTTATGTGACTTATGGGTACGCGGATTACCTTTTAATACTTATTTGAATAGTAAGATTGCTTTTGTACCAACTGAAGAGACTCTTTCCTGCCCTTTTTGTAGTTACCCAAATCTGAAGAGTGTGAAAGAACTTATTTATAAGAGAGGGTATGGAAAGCTCAACAAGCAGAGGACTGCTCTAACCGACAACTCCATCATTGAGCAGGTATGCGAATGTTCATTTACAATTTCGTCATTACTATTTTGTAGCAATTCATTGCATGCTGCTAACTTTTTTGGATGACAGGCACTGGGCAAATACGGAATCATTTCTGCTGAAGATCTTATCCACGAGATCATAACTGTTGGACCTCACTTTAAGGAGGCTAACAACTTTCTGTGGCCATTTAAGCTGAAGGCTCCTTTGGGTGGTTTGAAGAAGAAGAGAAACCATTATGTTGAGGGAGGTGATGCTGGAAACCGGGAGAATTACATCAATGAGCTAATCAGGAGAATGAATTGAGCTGTGGCACTGTTCAATCTTTTGACAAGTTGAATCACTATTTTCTTGTTGGCTTTTTTAGATCAATATCAGACAATATTTGCATCTGAAATTTTGAGAATAGCACATTTATGACTTCGATAAATCTTTTTAAGTTTGAATGTTTTTCGTTTTATAAGTATGTTCGGTATTTTTTTAATTTAAAGGTATTGCTAGTCATATGCTCCCTTTTTAATGATAAGATTTCTTTTGGAATTTGAATCTGAGTTTTCTTTTGGGAGTCTATACAAGTATCTCAACGTTAATTAGGAACTTTTTACGTTATTTATTGTCATCTTTTTAATGATTTTTCTTTTGTCGTGTATAATGCATTTTCTTGGTCATATGTTTCATAGAGATGGTGAATTTTGAATGGCAACTCTTAGGTGAGTGGTTTATGTTATGTTAGAGTGGGTTGGAAATTTTAATTTTAATAATAACGGTTCTAATATTTTTCAATTGAGTGGTTCAAATAAGAACAATGTGTCCCTTGAGTTTTCTTGATGAGGTTGTGGTAACAATATAGTTGAAAGTAATCAGACCACTTGTCGAAAATTCCGCAACTAATGTAGTTACATATTATTGAAAATCTTTTAACACCAAATATTGACAAGTTAAATATCATGTTACTCATCTAGCTTGAGAAAAATTGTGAATTGTATATAAAATTATTAATAGATATAAATTTTTAAATGATATTTTGAAGGCGGTTAATCAAGTTTTATTTTGATCAAGTGTATGACATTAAGCATCTTGGTAGTACTATCATGATGGTTCAATCACAAGTATTTTGATATAGACCTAGTTCTTTGGAATCCTAGAGTATCTACAATTTGAGCCCAAACGGCAAAAAAAGAGTTAAAAGTGAGTGAGCAAGCTTGACGATTAATTCTAGGAAAATAAAATTTGTAAATTGTGATTTTGCTACCGTATTTTAAGAGTAATTATGAGTTGTTAGAACTCAGGGTATTTCTTCTTGACTCTATCAAGACTCTTCCACTATCAGCACCTCATTAATTTTGAAATAAACTATTTTACTGTTTTCCAAAAGCTGTTCCGACACATTCTTATTCTTTTTGTAATTCATGAAAAATGTTTTCAACAAAAAAGAAATTTGATAAAAGTTTTTCAAAATAAATTTTCCAAAACGTGTTATCTAGATTATGAAATATGTTTTTCAGAATAACTTTTGCATAATGTATTCTGGAAAGAGTTTTTCAGAATGAAAGCAAAGTAGATGAAATAGTTAGTCATTTTTCACTTTGATGAAATGCAGGAAGAACTTTGATAAGGTACAGGAAGAAACAAGATACAACTTACTGTACAGGCCCAATGCAGAGAGCAAACAGTTGGGTTTGCTTTTTGGGCTGCTTCTTCCTGCACCTCCACACCTTCTTGTGCCACCCCATAAATTTTTCTTATTCCAAAAATACCTTTTTCAATATTCTGGATTATATAATCTGGAAGTTATTTTTTAGATTCAAAATTAGCTTCCGAATTATGTAATATGGAAGTCTTTTGTGATTAGCTTCTGGATTATATAATCTGGAAGTTATTTTTTAGATTCAAAATTAGCTTCCGAATTATGTAATATGGAAGTCTTTTGTGATTAGCTTCTGGATTACATAATCCGGAAGTCTTTTCTATACATAAAATTAGCTTCCGGATTATGTAATTCGGAAGTCTTTTTTTCTGATGTGTTATTAGCTTTCGGATTACATAATCCGGATAAATATGAAATTGACTTCCGAATTATGTAATCCGGAATTTATTCGGATTACATAATCCATAGGCTTATTATTTCAAATTCAAGGGGGTGAAAAAAAAGGATAAAATGGTATTTTCATATTTAGTATGGGAGTGGCACAAAGGTATGGAGGTGTAGGAAGAAAGAGTCTGCTTTTTGTTTGTTGGTTTTCTTCTGACTTCCATATCATCTTAACCTGTACCTTTTTTTTTCTATTACGTAAGCTCTTCTTTAGGTTGGACTTTTACTCAATTTTTTAACTCACCTACCATTCACTCTGAAATGTGTTTTTTGCTATTTGTTGGTTCAGTATGGATTGCTGGGCTACTCAACTGGCAGACAAATTCTCCCTCCACCTATTATTCCCTTAAACCTCCATATTTATTATAAAAGATTGATTTTAATCTTTATAAAAAATTTAAATAATCATAAATAAAATATAAATTCATATTTTTAAATAATCTTAATTGCACCCATTTTCCAGCCGCATACCCCCTTCCAACCACAACAACGTTAAACGTCACGAATATAACTTTTGAGTTTTCTACCATACAGAAACTTATTCGATCAAATTAGCCCTAATAAAGGATTTTATTTTTCATTTCACTGTTATCGTGACAATCTTGTAATAATCCAGTCTGGTCATTTTATATAAACAAATTTACTTGTGAACTAATATTTCAATTTTCAACTTCTAGTTAGCTTATTGTTAGTTTTGCCAATCACGCTCTAAATTGTTCAATCTATATGTTTCTATTGCGTTAATTTGAGAAGTTATGGTAGTATTTAGAAACATATTCCATGTTCATTAAGGTAGTGTATCCGTAGGAGGCATGCATGATTATCATCTTTCATCACTACAGTAGTCCATAAAGGTGATCGATTGAGACTATAGATTTATGATGGTGGTGAACTACTTAATAATTTCTCATAACCATTCTATTCTTTTGTATTTCTCCTAATCAAGCAAAATACTAATTCCATACTAAACTACTCTTACCAGGCCAGCCAAGTGTCAAGCTTCCAGAACGATCATCATATTACCTCGATATAGTAATAGAAAAACTCATGGTTGATAATAATTACACCTTGCGATGGACTCTGTCTAAAGCAAAGGCTATGCTACCATTCAATTGAAATTTCATGCAAGCAACTTTGTCCACCATAATTCGTACTACATTGTTAATTATTAACTAAGACTCCAAATTATAAGTCATTGATTAAACTGGCATATATGATATGATGACTTTGTAATATAGGGTCAAAAATAATATATTAAAGAATGCGTTAATAACATACCTCAATTAGTTTTTACTATGAACTATGATACTTGCTGCAAGTGACAGGAACTGCGGAACACAAAAAAGTTACTGTCTATAATTATTCATTGAACTTGGCATTGTTTAATATATATTACATGCCTTATGGTCTTTCACACTGGAGGTTGCTCTGATGTCACCTTTCGGCGAAGAGGAAAACATGAGTACTTGTGCACTAATGTATCAAGATCAGTCCAACTTGAGGCATGTAGCTCAGCTTCGAACGTCCTTCAGAATTCATGATACTTGATAGAGCCAAATCAATCTTTCATAAATGCTCTGATAATATAAATGAATATGAATAGGGTGTTGAATCTATTGAATCTCTGTTGGAGGATTGTGGGCCTCAATATCAACATGCCGAATACCAGGCACAAGATTCTGGATCTCCTTCTCTAACCTATCTACTTCACTTCCTAAAGCTGTAACAACTTCCTCACCTGTCACATCTTACAACTGTAAGCATGCAATTACTTAATCAGTGAGACTATAAAGATCAAGTTTAGTGGTGCATACCATAATTTGACATGATATTCATCAGGGCAGTATCGTCCTTCTTCTTTGTAGCTTCACGAAACTGTAAATAAACTTGGCTGTTATGAAACTTACATGTCTAAAGATTATAAACCACACAATGACAGGGAAGCCGCACAATAGAACTATTGTTGAATGATCCAGAAAGCTGAAAGGGGGAGGTAACCTACTACAGTAGTCAGGCCCAAACAGCCAGAATATATTATTGTTTAATGTGAACTAATGCCCTAGGATAGTTTTCTTTTCATGCAAGCTAAAGAGCATTCCTGTTTTGCTAGCATGTAATCAAAAGCAGCAGTAACTGAATAATATTATAATACTAATAACAGCAGTAGAACATAGTAGCATATTATCAGAGGTTTTACCATGAACATTATAAAAGCATATCTACACTACCTGTCTTGCCCACTCTCCACGTCCAGTCCTTTTAAGATAATTTTGGACCACCATCTCTCCATTAAAATCTGTTTTTATCAAGAATGATCAGATTAACATCATCATGCTTAGTTGTTAATATCACCTGAAATTGACATCCTTATGATATTTGAATTTATTATATAGAAATCTTCAATTTCAAGTATGTTTGTGCTATTTATTTAAAAGTAATAAAACATTTTTTAATTGTAAATACTACAATTACTTAATTAAATTAGTTTTGGGAGTAAAATAAAATAAAAAAGTATGCCTTTGCCATAAATTATAAAGAGTAGCTTCCGAAAAAGTTATACCATAAAAGTTTTTTTCCCATCAAAGTGAATTACACATCCTTATCCGGCTATTTTGACTTCTTAGTACTAATTCAAATAGATAGCAACAATAGAAACATTGAGAGCACATAAATAGTACGATATATAAGTTGAAACCCGAGAACCATAAGCATATGTTTCAAATAACCAAACCATTATAGCAAACCATTACGACAGTAGGATGTAATATATATATATATATATTGGATCAAGGAGATTGTTGAAATAAAATAAGACATTTAGCTGTCTTTGAATTGATATAGAAAGATGAGATGGAATGGAGTAGAATAGAACATAATGGAATGAAAATCCATTCTATTGTTGGGACTTTCGATATTTTACAATGGAATGAAACAAAATTTCCATTCCATCTCCTTCCTCCCAAATTATAAAGAAAAAGAAAGGTAAACAATGGAATTAAGTTCACAATAATTTCTATTGTATCCCATTGTCATTTTACCAACCCAAACAAAGGAACATAATGCCACTATATTTCATTTCCCTCCATTCCATCCATCCAAACATAGCCTTCATGTCAATAGCTGCCGAGACCATGCATGGTAAACTTTCTTTGAAAATTTAAATAAATATAATAATATCATTCAATTAAAAAAGTGCCTTTTCATTTTACAAAAACAAACAAATGGCCATATTTTAAATATAGGTTTTTTAGAATTATATCCCACAACCATTTTTTTTACACAAGAATTATATCCACAACCTAAACCACATTAAAAAGAGTAACAAAGTTGAGAAAGGTAACCTATTTCCGCCTTAAATCTGAAGAATCCAGGACCAATAACTTCACTTTTGCAATCATAGAGGGAGTCTACTACCTGAAGCACAAAAGTTAACTTAGTCAAATGAATGCTATAAAGTTATTATGTGATTCCAATTGAAACTAGCAAAAAGCTTGTACCGGGTCGTTTTTCAAAAATTGAAGTACTTTCTCCATATCATGGTCATCCATAGCTCTACCAATCAAAGCATGTCGGTTTCTCTGGATAAGAAATATGGCTACCTGCATGGTTAATTCAGCATGGAATTAAAATTAAATAGATACCACTCCAAATGCCTGGGGAATTTTTGCTGACTTCTGAGCCCTTTTTACCATTCCAAGTAAGTTGCCAACTACAATGGAACCTATAGGATCATAGATGGCATTTCCAGTAACATTCACCGCAACCAATGATGCCCCAGCAATTAAAAGGCCAGCGACTGCAGCACCATCCTGCATATTTTGCTACCATATGAGTATGAAAAACCAGACACAATTTCAATTTGTTAAAAGAGAGGTTTAAAAACTAAATATAAATCCGTGTTCCAAAGTCCATTAAAGAGAGAAATATGCAACTCCTCTCAGCAATAGCTTTAAGTCACTCCTCCCTGTTTCTTTTTTTGATGCAAAAATGACAACAAAAATACATACTCTTTAACATGGCCCTTGGGTAGCATAAAAGTTGAAGATTAAATAAATAACTACAAAAAACATACCAACCTTCAAATAGCTATTTCTGAGCACAAATGCAGCCAAATATGTAAAGCAAAAAAGTAATGCAATCTATCCAGAAATCTTATTTCTAAAATGAGCCCCCTCCTCCCCTTTAAGAAAGATCCATCAGCCATTCTTGTTTAAACGAAGTACACCGGAACATGTTTGGGAACTAAAGATGAGCAAGTGCAACAAGTTATCACCTCTGTCATCACAGCAACAGATGTAGGATCATGGCCACGCCAAATATAGTCTCTTAATTTCATTCCCTCTGCAGCTGCACCTTTCTTAACAGCTTGTATGGCAACGACAAGAGAAGCACCTAACAGAAAATACCCATTGAAAAAGGAAAGGACTGAAATAGACAAAGGAGAATAGATTGCACCCAGATTTAATTGCAGACAGCAGTACCTTCAATGACAAATGAACCACATATAACCAAAGCTGCATGATGCATATTCTCAGGGGGCTGAAAAAGAAAGTCTCAAAAGTCAATAACTTAAATAAGAGAAAATTCACACAAGAATAAAACAAGCAAACTGACAAAAAAATCCGATGAAAGAAGTTAAATCTTTTATTTCAAATATCCAATTTGGATAAATACCTGTGCAATCCACAAGTTCTGAACTCCATTTACAACGGTGGCACCAGAACCAAGACAAAATATCCCAACAGCAGATATCAAGGACCAAACAAATCTTTCCTTGGAATAGCCATAACTACAGAAATAGAAGACAGAAGCATCCATTTAACACACTGATAAAATTCTAAATCCAAGCCCATGAAATACAAATGAACGGAAAAATAAATTATTATCATATTTTGAGTCTGGTAAGATTTTGCACAATTAGTGATTGAAGCACTATTCACAGAAATCATATTCAACTGCTAACCAATAATCACAAATTCATATTTCATTCATTACATAAACAATAGTTCCTGAATCAGAGAGCATGTGAAGGCAATGCATGTTCAATATCAGAAATAATCTCCATATTGAGTACAAAACAAACAAATTGGTAGCCAGTGGCGACAAATACAATCAACAATACTATTTAACTCACGGATGAATAGCATCTGGTGCACGTCTTGAGCTACTCAGTCCATAAGCCAGTAGCGCCTACAAAATAAGTTATTGAGCATACATCAGACTGTCATTTTTTTAAGCATCACACAGTCCAATGTGAACTCCCCAGGCCTTGCTTCAATAGGTTTCTCCATATGATGAAAAAAAAATCTAACAATTTTTTCCCATATAGACTAATAAGCTAAAATTAAGTTGACAAGACAACATAAAATATACCTGGTTTGCAAAATCGGCAACTGAGTGGACGACTTCAGCTAACATAACATGACTAGAGGAAGTTAACCACACTCCAAACTTGAGTGAAAAAACAAGAAAGTTACACCACAAAGCAGTTTTAACAGCTCGCTGACTACAGTAACACACAACGAACAGAATCAAGTGCGGCCAAATTAGGGAAGCATTGTCGTGACAAATTAAATGAAATTAAAAAAAAATTAAATAAACCAAAAGAACCTGTGGCGATCGTTGAATTCGATGTTCTGAGCTGGCTTAGCTCTGGTGAAGAAACCTAGAAAACCAGAAAGACGTGAACGAACGAATGAATCCATGTAAGATGAGACAACGAAACTATAAAAAACAGAAGTGAACATACTGCGATGAGCATTGAAGGCGACAAGAAGAAACTGCTTCGGTTTCGAAGGATGCGGAAATGAAGGAACAATAGGCGGCGGGCGGTGGTCCGGTTTCACGAATACGACGGAGAGGGAACGGTATGCGGCGGCGTGGTAGTGGCAACGGCGGAAGCGGGAGCGAAGGAGATTGTAGGATGTTCGCATTAATTCAAAACGATTGACGGAACCCAGCGTTAGTGGCAGTGAACGAATGATCGAATTGCGAAGCTATGTTATGGCAAAATGAAAACGAAACGAAACTAGGGCTTTAAGCGACTCTATCACTATTCAGTGTCGTTGCGTGTGAAATGAGAAGTGAATTAGCACAATGAGGTGAAGGAGAAGAAGAAGGAACGAAAGTGATTTTCTGCCAATTATAGCTCTTCTTCTTCTCTCTATCTTCAACCACTGCAACTCTGAAACGCACGCACCATCACACCCAACGCAAATCAATCTTTTGTTCTTAACAACTTTTTTGGAGAAAGGTTTTTCACTTCGGGTAAAAAGTAACTTTGATTCTGAAAAAATGTAGTAGATTATCATCTAGGACATGAAAATTCAAAAATTGTGTAATTTTGTGTATAGTTAAATTCAGTTAGATAAAAACTCTTATGTTAATCTTTATATGAAACTTTGACATCGTTCAAGTAATTATTTGTCTGAAAAAAATATTATTATTATGAATTTAGTTTAACTGTATTTTCACACAAAAATTCATACCTTTTAAAATATATAAATACATTT
>Ga0123341_1006947_pt1 | contig 10282 bp, 4 predicted proteins | sample Turbeapinknodule_FD_89959 | JGI IMG/M metagenome (GOLD analysis project Ga0123341, IMG submission 89959) | Root nodule microbial communities of legume samples collected from Mexico - Turtle bean Mexico pink nodule | ecosystem: Host-associated > Plants > Roots > Nodule | place: Mexico: Nepantla...
ATATATTTAATTATTTTTTCATTATGTTTTTAATGTCTAAATTTTGGAATAAATGTTTTTGTTCTTTAGATATAAGTTTAATTATTTTTTTTTTCTCTGCTGATAAAGTCCAGAAGCATTAGTAATGGGCTTCCGTTGGGCCAGTTATTCTCTTTGTAACTACCACTGTCTTAGACATAGTTTTCTTATATATACACCTACGATTTTACTATTTGAACATAGTATTCACTTTTTATTGTTACGAAATGCAATTCATTTGTGTTTTTCATTCTGTTTCATCTTCTCTGTTTTCTCTCTTCTCCCTCATTCCACTGGGGTTCTTCACGCTCTGTTCTTGTTCTCTTTGTTGCTTTGCCTACGCGGTTCTTGATCTATGAAACCTTGTGATCAAGCATATTATCTACATTAAGGAGCAAAAGTCATTTTGGCGTATAGGTTTTTAAAAAATTTCAATGTGGTTTCAATGTTAAAATTATGTAAGTTGGTCCCTTATACATAAATTGGCATAAGAAATTAGAGTATACACACACACGTGACGAATACCTAGAAACTCTCATCCAATATTCCCAAGTTTCTGACGTTGTTGGCACTGCCTACACAAGTTAGTGGAAAATAGAGATTGTAGATGCAGAGAAAGGCAGAGAAAGGGGATGCTGGAAAAGAAAAAAAAAAAAAAGAAACAAACAAGTTTTCGAGACTTCCAACATTGTATTATTTAGGAAACAATGGACTGCTATATATTTGTTAATTGGTAGAGTTTGGTAAAATGTCTTTGGTGCTATCAACATCTTCCACCTCTTCCAGCTTTCATTGACTAACAGTCTCTGCAGTTGCTTTCACTCTACATGCCACGTTAAAATATTGCACTATTTAGTTGTGGAACATGATTGACTGAATAAGATGGATTTCTGGTAACAAATTTCAAACTATGTCCCGTCTTTCTTTCTTGTTCTTGCTGTTGTTCCAATGCTGTCTCAACATTAAAGGTTGGTGTTGTTGAGTCTGATGACCTAATGTTGACGTTGCTCTCCAATATTTCATGCTAATTTTATATACATTATTTTACATCTTCATTTTCAAATGTGCTTTCTTTTCTAGTCATCACCACAGTTTAACTGAATATTATATGCTTGAAAATTTGTGTGTTCTTAACAGTTTTTATATTTTTATTTTCAATTTTTTTTCTCCTACTATTAAAATGTCTTTTATTATCTTTTCCATTCATATCATTATGAAAACAACTAATATTTTGCGTTTGATTATGACTTGAGGTCAGAACATTTTGAATTAAAAAGTGTTGAATTTGAATTGCTGTGAAACTGAAACATGTCCTATAGCAAAGAACTCAGATATAACATATCACTAATGTGCTGCGATGTTCAGATCCTCGGCTCGAACTTGCATTCTGTACACAAGTTCATATTTTTCACTAATTTGTTTGTGATGTTAAATTGCAAATTAGTTTATAAAGACTTTAAAAATTCAATAACATAGGATTGTGACACTTTTGAAAACATAAGATCGCACTAAATGAATTTCTTATACAGTTGCACGTTGGTTTAGAAAAACAAAACATTTCATGTAATCTTTCAAAAAGAAAACAGGACCCTCAAGGTACACCTGCTCCCAATTATAGAATTCTTTTGCTTAATTTAACGAACCCATTAAATTCACAGAGGGGTCTAGATAAGATGTTTATCGGGAACAGTGAGATTAAAGAACCAAAGTTTTCTTTTATAAGTAGTAACGTGAAAGGATGAAATTACTCATGGAGAAAACCAAGTTCACCCTTTTATTTCTTGTTACTTGTTGCTATTTCATATCCTTGTTTCCTACATCTTTGGAAGCAGAGGATGAAATAACTCCTCCACAAACCATTAGTGGCAACCAGACACTAGTCTCACCTTCTCAAAATTTTGAACTGGGTTTCTTCAGTCCTGGCAATTCAACTCACATTTATCTTGGAATATGGTACAAGCGTATCCCAGACCAGACAGTTATTTGGATTGCAAATAGAGACAAACCACTAGTTAACTCTGGTGGCTCCTTGACATTCAGTGGTGATGGCAAGCTCATTCTTCTAAGCCACACGGGAAGTGTTGCATGGTCCTCAAACTCATCTGGACCTGCAAAAAATCCAGTGGCACAGCTTCTAGATTCCGGAAACTTTGTGTTGAAAGACTATGGAAATGAGAGATTTTTGTGGGAGAGTTTTGATTACCCATCTGACACATTGATACCAGGAATGAAACTAGGTTGGAACTTCAAAACTGGCTTGAATCGACTCTTGACTTCATGGAAAACCACTTCTGATCCTTCTCCAGGAGAATACACCTACAGTGTGGATCCACGTGGCCTTCCTCAGCTTTTCCTTCACAAGAGAAACAAGCAGGTCTTCAGAAGTGGACCATGGTATGGACAACAATTCAAAGGTGACCCGGTTCTCAGTGCAAATCCAGTTTTCAAACCCATATTTGTGTTTGATTCTGATGAAGTGTCTTACTCCTATGAGACCAAAGACACCATCATTTCAAGATTTGTGCTCAGTCAGTCTGGTTTGATTCAGCATTTTTCATGGAATGATCAACATTCAAGTTGGTTTTCTGAATTTTCAATTCAAGGGGACCGTTGTGATGATTATGGCCTTTGTGGTGCTTACGGTTCTTGTTACATCAATACCTCCCCTGTTTGCAAGTGTTTGAAGGGTTTTGAGCCTAAGCTTCCGCAGGAATGGGAAAGGTCTGAGTGGTCAGATGGATGTGTTAGAAAAAACACAGAGGTTTGCAGCAATGGAGATGCATTTCAGCAGTTTACAGGAATGAAGCTTCCAGATGCTGCTGAGTTTCGTACAAACTACAGCATCAGCATTGATCACTGTGAGAAAGAATGCTCTAAGAACTGCTCCTGTGTTGCTTATGCAAACCTGGATATAAATGCAAGCGGAAAAGGTTGTATTGCATGGTTTGGGAATTTATTTGATATAAGAGAGGTTTCTGTGAATGGACAAGATTTCTACCTGAGGGTTGCAGCTTCAGAAGTAGGTAAGAACATTGAAGGTATGTGCTACCAATCCATGTCATGTTTTAGTCCAATTTTAGCAGTCACCAGAAATTTAGCTCACTTGTTTTTTGAGTAAGCCAACAAATACTTATTATCATATTAAAGATTCTTTAATAAAAGCAATTTCAATTTTTCTCAAAATATGTTTATATATTGTATGTTTTGTCTTTATATGTGGTGTCAGGTTCAAATGCTGACGGAAGTAAAAGGAAGAAACTCATACTGTTTCCTGTGGCTGCATCTGTAACTTCAACAATTATTGTATCAACATTGTGGTTGATAATTAAGAAATGCAGAAGAAATGGAGGTAAATATAAGTTGTAGTTCTAGTTTGAGAAGATAAATCTGTCGTACTTTTTAAACCGTAGGGTCCTTTTATTAGCATTACTGATTAATCCTTGGCTATTTGCTTCTGTAAGCAGCCAAACAGACCGGTAGTCAGTTTAGTGTTGGCAGAGTCAGGAGTGAAAGGAATGAATTTGAACTTCCAATGTTTGAGATTGCCATGATTGAAGCCGCCACTGGGAATTTCTCTAGTTACAACAAGATTGGAGAAGGAGGATTTGGTCCTGTATACAAAGTAAATTACTCTCTCTTTGTGTGGTTAATTATTAAAAAAAAAATATTCCAAACAATATCACATACTAGTCTCTAACAATGTTGCACGATAGGAAAATGCACATTTATCCAATGATCTCTCTGATTTATTTTGTCTGTAACATCTGAGATCTCAAAATAGTATCATGTTGTTTAAAGAGTAAAATTTGTGTACACCCCCAACTGTGCAAAAACCGTTGACATTCACCATTTCTCTCAATCTCCTATTTTCACATCATATCACATCTATACTTCTTTATCATCTATCAGTTTTCTTTCTGAGTGTCTACTACTGTTGGCTGTCCATGCATCGTTTTCCTTCAGTAAGTAATTTGAGTTTTCTACTAGTTGTTCAGTCTAAATATTCAAAATGACAGTAAAACTTTCCACTTACCAAGCAAACAAGTCTATCGATTCCGTTTTCCTACGAGAAAGGCTATTTGCCCTCAGTTTTACAACAATAATAATATCTTGGTTCTGTTGGATTTGTAGGGTCAACTTCCATCAGGACAGGAAGTAGCTGCGAAAAGGCTATCAGAGAGTTCTGGACAAGGCCTGCAGGAGTTCAAGAATGAGGTCATTTTGATCTCCCAACTTCAGCATCGAAATCTTGTCAAGCTTCTGGGTTGTTGCATTGACGGTGAAGATAAAATATTGATCTATGAATACATGCCAAACGGAAGCTTGGACTCCTTATTATTCGGTTGGTCAATCAACTATTCCAAAATCACATCTACACATAGAAACACGTACTTTGAGCAAACACATTTCACTTGATCATAATATACTGTATAACACAAGCAATATTCTGAATCAGATGAAACCAAGCGTTCTGTGCTCAGTTGGGAGAAGAGGCTAGACATAATTATTGGCATTGCTCGTGGAGTTCTCTACCTTCACAGAGATTCAAGACTGAGAATCATCCATAGAGACCTGAAAGCAAGCAATGTTCTTTTAGACAGTGAAATGAATCCAAAAATTTCTGACTTCGGAATGGCAAGAATGTTTGGTGGAGATCAAACTGAAGCAAAGACCAAGAGGGTAGTGGGAACCTAGTAAGCACAACGACACATGACTTAACTTTCCACAGTTTTTCTGAACTTAACTGCTAAACTCATTTTACTCTCTGCACTTGTTACAGTGGATATATGGCCCCCGAGTACGCAATAGATGGACACTTCTCTTTTAAATCGGATGTTTATAGCTTTGGGGTTTTACTCTTGGAGCTGTTGAGCGGGAAGAAAAACAAAGGGTTTGTTCACCCAGATCACAAACTGAATCTCCTAGGCCATGTGAGTAAATTGGTCAGTTATGAGTTTAGAGTTATTTAAGAAAAGTTGAGTATGTGTGAGTGTTGTTTTTGGTTAATTAGTATTATAATCTGATGAAAGGAATAACTTGGAAACATGGTAGGCATGGAAGGTATGGAATGAAGAAAGGGCGTTGGAGGTGATGGATCCATTGGTTGGGAAAAAGTTTCCGACATGTGAAGCTCTAAGGTGTATAAAAGTGGGTCTGTCATGTGTTCAAGAGTTCCCAGAAGATAGGCCAACAATGTCATCAGTTGTTTTGATGTTGGAGAGTGAGAGTGTGTCGATCCCTCAACCCGGAAGACCAGGATTATATTCGGAGAGATTTTTCTCTCAGACGAATTCATCATCAAACGCTCCACTCAACTCTGCTTCCAATCACACAACTGCTACTTCGCTAGAGGGTCGTTGATTCCTTAGTAACAACACTGTGCAAGTTAAACATGCATGAAGTTTTCTTTCTGATTCAAAATTAAGCAGATAATGGGAATCATCATGCTTACACTTCTGAAAGTTCTTATTCCTTTAATCACTCCGGCTTAATTGAATCACTGGGATGCCAACATTGTTATCATTAAGTAATATATAATATAATTAAAAATATTTGTTCAACTTAAGGTTATTGAATAATGACAAATATTTGTTCAACTTAAGGTTATTGATTAATTTGTAGAGGTGAGATAATTATGAATATTTCGGAAATTTCACTTCATTCCGTTTCGTTATGGGCTATTATCATGATTTGGCCTGAATTGGAACACGTCCCATCTAAGGCCTGCACAATACAATACTGTTATATTATTAAAATCGGTTGTTAAAAGGGAGTATTCATATTAGGAATGTTAATTTTTTTTTGTTTAATTAATTTACCGATTAGGTCATAAAATTGGTAGTGTCCATCTAGTACATGAATGGTGATACATTAATACCACTTAAAAACAAAATACATTTATTTAATATCACTAAAAGACAAAAACATTCATTTACTTTTAATATAAAATCATAATATATATTATTATCCTATTAAAATTAGTTATTAGGTGGGAGTATTTTTTTTAAGAGGGTCAAAGTAATATTTTCCATCAGGTACATGTATATTAATTATTTACGTTGGAATCTTAACTAAGGATGAAAAAATGAGCTCGGTCCATAAATTTGAGGACTTAAACATACTTAATCTATAAGCTCACCACTGACTAGCTCATTTCTAAATGATTTTTTTACCTTACTTATTGTAGTTTATTTCTATTTATTAGTTACAATGCTTCAGATTTTGGGTAATTATAAATCCATGGAATCAACTCTTTTTTTTTGGCCTTCAAGCAAACCCACCTTGGATTAGTGGGTTACAAAGTGAATTTAGATCATCAAAACGAATGTGTGGTTCAAATAGAAGTTTATTTAATTGGTGGGTGAGGCTTGGTTAACGACATATAAAAATAAAAAGCTAAGTAACTTATCTTTTGAAATGAGCATGAACTCATATTGCACTTTAAGATGAATTAACATGTTGTTAACCTGGGATCATTAGACAAAAATAAATAAATGATGAAGTTATTGAGACTAAGATTCCCTTTTGAGTGTTAATTAAGTTTGTGCATAAACTAATTGAGAAATGAAGAGAGAAAAAACCTCTAATAAGCCTTTTAATTATAAAAATTTAAAAGCTGAACTTGACGGGACTTATCTAACTAACATGACTCGTGGATTATAGAAATGAAAATTAGATGGATTACCCATAAAGTTTAAAAGCCAAATTATTATTGTATCCATAAACAGCCGAATTATACGAGTGAAATTGGAGGATTTGAAATCATTGCCATTCAAAATAGTTTTAAAAAAATAGAGAAGAAGTTTTCTTGGCACATCGAAGTCATAGAAGTATGTTACAATAATGTCTAATAATAAGAAATTAGAAATCATGAGTGAACAAGGACGTCATTTCAACTACTCCACGTTCGTGCTATGTTTGAGTTTGACCCACCAATCATGCATCACCCACCATGTCTTGGATTAATTAAAAGATGTAACGTATAATAAAATATAAAATAATTGACAAAGACAATAATGATCCAATAAATAAGTTGTTGTACAGTTAATTAATTAACTACTGAGTTGAATAATTCGTTTGTATGATGTGGATCAGAGTTCTTCGTTTCTTGCTGAAACATTTATTTCCCTTTCTCTTGTTTTCTGTATTGAACTTTTCTTAAACGTACGCCATTCCAACAACAACAACAACCATAATAATAATACTGTAATAAGTTACAGTATAAGACTAGGTACGTAGTTAAGGTTTCATTCACCAACACCTTCTGGTTTCCATAGAGACAAGACATTAGCAGTTACTACCAATGGCTACCAAGGTTTATATTATGTAAGACATTCTAACTCTCTTCTTTTTTGTCCTACTTTGATGGTTAAGTTGTGACCAATACTCCATTTTCATTGGCTTAGATTCTTGATTTTGTTCTTGTTAATCACTTCATAATCCATGAATTCTGGGTCTGCTTTATTTTTTCCATACAGAATTAATGATTGATGGTATGGTTTTACTTTCTTTTTCCACATTGTTGATTTCTTTATCTTGTTTTCCAGTTGTGGAGTTAATCTCTTATAAGCTTCTCTTCCCAGTTCTTTGTCAGAGTATTAGATTTAGTATTTGTTTAGATTGATGAATTGGGAAGGTGTGGTGAGTGAGTCTTCAGTAGTAGTAGCTGCTGTAAGTTCTAGACTTTTCAACAGTTTATGTCTTACTTGTGAAGAATTTTCACCACTGAACCTAAATTCAATCTATGAATCTTTACCTCGTCATCTCCTTACGGTATTTGAAGCAATCAAGGTTTTTGTATTGATGTAGAACAGCTCCCTAATATCTGATGCTGTTTTTGCCGTTCTTGAAATTTTGGGAATTCTGATGTTTCTTACCAGAGCAGTATTGGAAAGTGTTTCTCCTTTGAAAGCTGTTTGAGGGTGGGAAGGAATTAATAGCTTTTCAATCCTTACAATTGCAGCCAAGGAGGAAAAAAACTTTTGCTTAGATCTGTTTTCATTTCTTTGTCCTGTTCTCCTATTTCAGCTTTTGAAAGAAATAAAGACAGGATTTTGGGAGTAGACAGGGAATGTTTAAATTCTTGAACTGTATTTCATATAAATTGATTTAGCCTCTCCTTTTTAATCATAACTTCAAAAACAAAAGAACAAAGATTCAGAATCTTGACTCTGAAATTTGGGGAGAAGAGGGGTTTCACAATGGCAATTGGTGAATTCCAGTTTCCATTATCTCAAAAATGACTAAGCTGTAAAGTGCAGTAGTCATTTCTTGAAAGAACTGTTGTCTGGTAGAGAGTTTCTAAACTAACTCCATCAGTTTCTAATAAATTTTTATTATCATAAGACCAATAATAGTGTACCTATCTGTTGTAAAAGTTGTAGTTATTATATAATTTATTTCTCTATCCCTAATCTGATTGGAATTTGCCTTGCATGTTTAGTTATTATTCTACTTATGGACATGTTGAGAAGCTAGCTAGAGAGATAGAAAAAGGGGCTGCTTCTGTGGAGGGAATAGAAGCAAAACTGTGGCAGGTTTGTAAACCTTATTTCATTTTCATTCATCCATAAAGTGCTCACTTATGACACCTCTTTTAACAGCTCATAATGTCATTACGTGATGATATGAAAGAAACTTCTAATTTGGTAACAACCTTTTTCAATCTTGAAACGATTGAGGCCATGTCAGCAGAGTGTTCAAATATTTATGGCAATATCTTTAAAATGATCTGGCCATGTTACACTGTTCATGTAATTCGGAAGAAAGAAGGAATTTCCCTTATTCACTTTCATTCTTTGTATCTAAACATACAGGTACCTGAAACATTGCCTGAAGAAGTACTTCAGAAGTTGGGAGCACCACCAAAGAGTGATGTTCCAGTCATTACTCCCCATGAGCTTCCTGAGGCTGATGGCTTTTTGTTTGGTTTTCCTACAAGATTTGGATCTATGGCTGCCCAATTTAAAGCATTTTTTGATGCAACTGGAGGCCTATGGCGTTCACAATCACTAGCAGGAAAGCCTGCAGGCTTCTTCTATAGCACTGCTTCTCAAGGAGGTGGTCAAGAAACTACCCCGTGAGTCACTGAATTCTTCTTTAATTCCCTTGTTTCTGTTTCTGTTTCTGTTTCTATCAGTGCTAATATGCAGCTGAGAAAAGCAATAGAAAAGTTAGTGACAGTTTGCTTTTTGATTGTGCAAACAGGTTGACATCTATTACTCAACTTGTTCACCATGGAATGATTTATGTGCCCATTGGATACACATTTGGGGCTGGCATGTTTGAGTTGGAGAACTTGAAAGGTGGCTCCCCATATGGTGCAGGAACTTATGCTGGGGATGGCTCAAGGCAGCCTAGTGAGTTAGAATTGGCTCAAGCTTTTCATCAGGGAAAGTACTTTGCAGGCATTGCCAAGAAGCTCAAGGGATCTCAATGAGTTTTATCCTCCATACATACTCTGCATCCATTACCGTTTTCTCAAATAAAGAAATACGTTTCAAATACAAGTGAGAATAAATCATTACCTTCATATTACCTTCATGTCTAGTTATGTTGTTCCTATCAAGAATATTGACGATCTCAAACCTAGAACATTCAGTTGAGTTGAGGTTGTTTAAATTTTAAGATAGTCACCGAGTTTCATGGTCACCAAAAAAAAGAGGGGCTCCACCACTCCGATCCGATGCTCAAGTCAGTAAAAATATAAAATATAATGGGTACAGTGTAAAATATGAATTAAAAGTACTTCTTGTATTATTGTGTCATTTGAGTTGTTTTCTTTCTCTTATATAAGATAGTGATTTTCATATTTTCCTTGTATTTAGTAATTTTATTGACTTAATACAGTGTTTGTTTATTATACATTTATGCGTTATGGTTATATAACTCTCATTATCTAATTTTAATGTTACGTTTATCAAATTGTTCAAGTAATAAAGTGAGGTGTATCCATACAAATTGGGCAAATGAAGGTATGATTTTTCATATTATGACAATTTCAAAAACAATTGCTAAGAGATTTCATATTTGGGATTTACCTTCATTGAATTTCCTAAAATATAATACTTAATTTCTCATCCAATCAAAATCTATTTATTATCAACCCTAAACAAATATTTTAACCTCAGTTTCTTGAATGAAAGAACTTAAGTTTCTTGATTATTATAATCAATTCTTTAAATTAGTACAACCAAAAATATTTGTTTTAAGAAAAGTTTTTCATAGTATCTATTTTTTTTTCTCTATTTAAAAATATAAAAAG
>Ga0123341_1006948_pt1 | contig 10280 bp, 5 predicted proteins | sample Turbeapinknodule_FD_89959 | JGI IMG/M metagenome (GOLD analysis project Ga0123341, IMG submission 89959) | Root nodule microbial communities of legume samples collected from Mexico - Turtle bean Mexico pink nodule | ecosystem: Host-associated > Plants > Roots > Nodule | place: Mexico: Nepantla...
ATCTTAAATTAAGAATATAGTGAATTATCATATGAAAACATTTAATATTGCATTGAACATCACTAAAATATTTTATAAATATTTAATATACTATTAATAATATAATTAATTATTTTAAATTATTAAATATCATTGCATTTAATATGCTATTGGAATATTAAGAAAAATACTTATATGGTTTTACAAAAATACTAAATATAAATAAATAACTGAGTAAGTGAGTTGGGGATTTACACTACTAGTGAAAGTTTCTTACAAGTTAAATTATAAAGCTTAAATCAAATCTTAAAACACTATTATACCATGTAAGAGAGTTTCAAGAATCATAGTAGAAACTTTCAATGATTTGTTCATAAAAAAAAAAGACAATCCTATACATTTAATATATAACATAATTACTACAAATGTTTAACCTAAAGTTTTTTTTTTCTTATCTTATGACACATTTTTGTGCAAAACCATTAATATGTTATGAACTTTGACCAAAAAAAAATTTGTTCTCCATTGCTACTTTCTCCACCAATAATGGACTAAAAAGTATTTAAAAAACTGCATTAATTTATAATCAAAATTATATATAAAAAATAGAAGGTTAAAAATATATTCACCCTAACTCTTCATTTTGTCTTACTTTAACTGAAATATTAGGCATTTATTACATTGAAAGAAATTAAAAAAGTTACAAATATATGTTACTCTGGCATAACTTGATTTTTTAATGTATATATTAGTTTATAGCCATAACTCTAATTTAAAAGGGATACTTTTCATTCAAGATAAATAAAAGTATTAGAAATGAAGGAGTGAATTTAATTCCATTAATTATTTTTATACTTTTACAATACATGGATTGAATATATTTTCTTGTCAGTCAACAACACTGTATATAATAGATAGATAGATTATTTTCTCAAATTAATTTAGAATATCGGAAATAAGAAAATAAAAACAAAATTAAACAATTACCTAATGGGTTGAGTTTTCCTAAAATGTATGATTTATTAAAAAAACAAAAATATAAACCTAAGTTAAGAAATAAAATTGGATCTCCTATTAAAATAACATTTTCTTTATTCTGAAACAGTTTATTTAAAATAATTCACTATTTAAAGTTTCTTACATGAGAAATTGTTTGAAGTGAAAATGGCAAGGACACATGTCCTCTTTGGTAATTTCCAGCAAGGCACCCAAATTAGTTCAAACCCTCCATCACCTGCTTCCATCTTCTCAAATAATAAAAACGTTGCAAAACAGAGCCAAAAAAAATATAAACAAAAATAAAGCAAAAAATACAAAGAAATCCCAAATCCAAAACCAAGAGAGAGGCCCGAAATCTCTCTCTCCGATCAGATCGGGCACTGTCTGTCAAATACAATTTCGATTCCTTTCTTTTTCTCAACGTTTCATTTCTCAAATTTTCAAATTATTCGCCATTTTTATCGATTCCTTTTTCTGCACTCTTATCGTTTCCGATTTCCGCGATCTGGGGAGTTCCTTCCGATGTTAGGGTTTGTGGCTGTTTGATTCGGATCCATTGCGACGGTGATGGCGATTAGCGCGTTGAGGTTTTGAATTTCTGCCTATTTTTTCGCTCTAGATCGTTTGTCTGGGTTCTCTAATGGCTTCGGCTCAGGTGCTGCCTAACTCCTCCACGTCGTCGCGGAAGCAAGAGCATCTTGAAGCTGGCAAGCGCCGGGTATGGATTTGTTTGTTTGGTTGATTTGGTTTTGCTGTTTCTTTGTTTTTGTTGGAGATTGAGATTGGGAAATGTGTTGTTGTTGATTTGGTTAATGCCGTGTTTCTTGTTGTTATAATGTTGCGCTTTGTGTGTGCACGTGGGAGTAATGTGGGTAGTTCGGTATAGGGTTTAATTTTTGTTGTTGGACTTGGATGGAATTTATTGTTTTTTCTTGTCATGGACATTTTGTAGCTATTGGATTGTGTTACTGATAGTGATTGGGATGGTAAAGGGAAGGGAATGGTGAAATGATTGGAGGGGCTGAAAGGAAGTGGAATTTTTTATCTTCAATGACGCATTGAATGGCAGTCTTTTAAGCAAGTTGAAGGGAAGGGAATAATGAAGGTGGTCCTGTTTCTGAGTATATGCAAGAGGAGGGTCTGTTGGATGGAGCTTGGTGATCTAGTAGCTGCTTGCATGAGGATCCATTCTTTGGGTTTACAAAGCTTATGCTATTCTTTAGGCTCCGACCAAGGTTTTGAATTATAGTCATGTGACTTGATATTGCTGGAAATTCCAGACAAATGTGGCTGCTATTGTGGTGTCGGATATTCGAACCAAAAACCATGACAGTACAGCCAAAGGTTGTGGTGGCAGGCCGTTTTTTAAAATCTTAGCTGCTATGTTTTGTTTTGGGGACAGGGAGAATAATCTTGGGAGAGTATCTTTTTTCCCCTTTGAGGGATTTAGTTATCCTTCTTTTTGTATGTTACTCATTATTACATAAACCTCAGCCGCACTTATGCTTTTTGTTTAGCACCCGACTGCTTAATATCTATAACCCACTAGTTAGTTCATTAGTAGCCTGGTCTGTTTCTTTAACCACCAGGTTATTTCGCATTGAATCTTGGGTTTGATTTGCATCATACAACCAGGGAGGCTGTTTGCGGAATAGTAATATTATATTATTATAGTACTGATCATTCTTCCCAGTTCCCGTTTATAAGAGTCCTGTTTTAAAATAAGGTCCAGTAAACATAAATAATTCAAGCATGTAATAATTTACTATGCCCATTAGGGGAGTGATAAATTTACAAAATTATACCATTGAAAATAATAAACTAGTTAGTTTATCGGACAACCAGGAAAGCCATTTACCGAATAGTAATGTTGTATATTCACCATTTTCCCCATGAAAGACGTCTTTTACTTCCAGCGTAGTCAATAGCAGACTATAGCAGCATCGTGGTGTCATGGCCATGGCCACCACTATGTTGGCTCAGTGACAAAACTTTCTATTTTTGCACCTTGAATGACAACATTTGGTGCTATGTAAGGTGTGAATTCTTGTGATTTTTCTCCTTTTAATTATAAATATGCCTTTATTTATTCTTGAGTCTCTATATATATGTAATATAAACTATGTAGCTTATATCTGGAATTTCATAATGGTGGTTTTACTGCCATAACAGTTTAGGTAGGTTGGCCACTCCGAGTGGCTATCTGGGACTAATAACTGTTTTTATTTGTTTGAAGAAGATTTTCCTAAGGTGCTAAATGGCTTAAGTTATGTTTTGTTTAAATGTTGGACTTTACATGTTTTGTAACATGTAATCTATCTCAGTAAATCTCACCTTGATTTAGTTAATCTAATTCTAGCCCCTTTGTGTAGTTATTATAGAGTGATTCAGTCATTTATTAGGTTTAGAATATTATTTCCTTTTGAACGTTATTGAAATCAGCTGTCATATTGTCATTAATTGGACCCAAAGTTTCTGAATATTTTTATTCTCTTGGTTATGAAAGTGGTCACTACTTTTCTTAATCTCAGAATTCTCAGTTAATTACATTGGGCTCTTTGAATAAAAAGGGCGTTTTTTGTTTCTAATTTTTACTTAGAGGTTCTATATTGGTGTGTCACTCTCACTGCGATAGTTCTGCATAATCCAGCCTTTCTGTGTCAAGAACTCACTATCTCTACTTAAATTGTTGGGTGAAGACTGAATGTGGTTTTTATATTTGACACCTCGCCCTAAGCAATAATTCTTTGGGCTTTAAGTGTGGGCAATTCATAGGTCTACCTTAATCTGTTTTGAAATTAACTTTTAATTAAACGAATTGGGCCAGGTAACAAGGATCAAACAGTAGATCGCATGATCATTAGAGGCTTTGATACCTTGTCAAGAACTACATCAAACCTAAGCTCCACATGAAGGCGCAGATGAATGGTTTCATGTCTTTAGATTCCTTATATTTTCTATGCAATTTGACTACTCATTTTATTATTAATTCTTTCTAAGTTATTGCGTTGTGCTACTTTGTAGTTTGTACTACTTCTGAAATGCTATTCTCTTTTTTGCCTTTTTTTTTCTGTCAATCTCAAATATTTTGGATTTTTGGATCTTGCAGCTGGAGGAGTTTCGGAAAAAGAAAGCTGCGGAGCGAGCCAAGAAGACTTCAAACTCTAGCCAAGTTCACAATTCTGATGATAACTTGAACAAAAAACAATCCTCTGAAGTTGAAAATGTACGCATTAACGATTCCGATGGAGTTACCACATCTGATGATGTGGGAGGAGCTGTTACCGACAGTTCAACTTTGGGGATTGGTAATGACAAGACTCAGAATTTGTTTAGCCAAAGTAGTAATCAAGGGTCTTTGGCTGGTAAAACTTCTTTTGCGAGGAATGATCTTAGTACACCATCTACAAGTTTGGTGGAGGCACATTCCAAAACTGATGAATATAATAGATATAATTCTTCTTTAGTTACCGCATCTTCAGATTTTAGTCAAAGAAATGAGACAAATAATGTGAATGATATGTATGGAATTTCATCAGGGGAAGCAAACCACCAAAGTGTTCCTCTCCACCTGCAAGAAAGTCAATTTGATAGTAATGCTAGTCAATTTAGTTTTCATGGGATGAATGTAAACCAGTCAAATAAGAGTAACAGCTCTTTGAAGGATTATGCGGTTACTGATAATCTCACTTCACATTTTCCTTCAAAAACCGTACCTCAGAACTCTGTTGATGGTCTACAGCAAATCAAGCTGACAAATTCTAGCACTTTAGATAGTGGCTACTCACATAGTTTGCTTTCTGGAGGTAACAGTTTATTTTTCACTTCTTTGCTTTTATAGTTTCAAAGTTTTGTAATTTGTTTCATTGTTTTACCTTTTTCATACATACAGCCTGACAATCACATAGTGCTCTCTGCTGATGTAGTTGTGCATAATATATGTATTATTTCAGGTTTCAGTGAGTCTTTCAGCTCCAAGTTTAGAGAAACCGTTACTAGTTCTGATAATAATCTGCCCAGTCTTCATGGTGCTACTATGCCAAAATTTGATTCCACAGGCTTTGAAGCAAGAAGTTCCTCTTATAGTACACCAATGGAATCTAGTTCTAGGAGGTCACGTCCATCTTTTCTCGATTCTCTAAATGTCACCAAAACTTCTTTGGGCTCTCCATTTCATCAATCAGAGCAAAGTTCCTCTATGTCCAATCATTTAGAATCAAGCAGCAATGATATACCTGGCTCTACTTATTTCCCTAAGCCATCTGAAGAGACTAAAAGTGTGTCACTTTTCCCAAATTTTAAAACCGAGAATGTTCATAGTCCACTTGAGCATTTAGCCCCTTCTGTTGTTGATAAAGATAATCATGGCGCTCTGTTAAGTGCTAAGGAAAATGGCATGGAGAAGAATGCGTATTACTCATCTTCAAAAAATGAAGACTTTGCTGCTTTAGAACAGGTGATTTCTGCTGGTTATAGTCATGATATTACTTTCTTTGAGCCTGTTATATGATGCAATAGTGCTTTACTTTGTTGATGCGCTTGATGAATTAGTATAAAATATGATCTGGTTCTGTTTATTGAGTTTTGTGCTTAATTTATTAGTTACAGAAATGTTTGTTTTTACAAGCATTTGGTTGATGGGAATATGATATGCTAAATAGGAGCTATGTACCTACTTTTTATTAGAGTTGGGGAAATTTTGATGATTTTGTTTGTGCTTAAATTGTGAAAAGAAATGTCAATATGTTACAACTAAGATATTTCCATACGTGATTGTAATGTTTATATTTGTCTAGTTTAAACCAATGGAATGTGGATATAAATTGTCCATATTGGTTCATCCATTCTAGCAGCAGAATATTAGTAATTAGTATGCCATTTTGGGTAACTACATCCAAGTTAGTTCCATTGATGGATTAGAGGTAGTTAGTTGTTAATATGAGTATATGTCAGAAACTAAAGTGTCAGGTAGTAGCAAATTTATTAGAAAACAGTTGTGTTAGAAACTTCGGGATGACAGTTAGGTGTTGCAAATAACTGCTTCAGAAAACAGTTTGTACTAGAAACTTCAGGATGGCAGTTATATGTTTAAAATAATTGTTATGTACCGAGTCTTTCCATCTGATAGTAGGTTGTGTAATTACCCAGTGCTAAGTTATTTGTAGTTTGGGGACAGAGTGTTCTCTGTGTAGGAGATTTTTGTCTCTGGGACAGCAAACTCTGGTGTTGTCTTGTGTCTGAATCCGGCGTTCAATATTGTAACTTATTACTTTATTAAATGGTGTTCTATCAGTCATACACTAGGGATGTAACCTCACTATTTACTAGTGCAGCGTTCTACTTTTGATATGTCATATGTGAGTTGATTCTTTCTTTGGTTTGTGGGTGTAAAAAATATTTTATCTGAGTGGTGAACTTGCAAAAGTGAAAATGATGCATATTGGTTGTATAAATAGTGTTAGAAGCTGAATATATTTGCATATTTTCTTTTGTACTTTCAGTCATCCTTTTTTGTGGGGGTAGTCATACATTATGCTTTGCTTATTTGTTTGCTCGGCATGTCTTTTATATGTCTCTCAACTTGCAAAAGTTTGTAATTGTTATGCATTAAATGAATTTATAATTTTTTTTAGTTGGTATTGAAATTATTCTTGTGAAAATGCACTCATGTAATACACATCTTAGTTTTTCACTCTTTTATTATTATATGGGAAGCATAAATCTTATATTTGTTTATATTTTTGTCCTTTTTTGTTTTGTTTTGCAGTATATTGAAGATCTAACAAAAGAGAAGTTTTCTTTGCAACGTGCTCTTGAGGCTTCTCAAGTGTTAGCAGAGTCACTAGCTACTGAAAATTCAACTCTAACCGATAATTATAATCAACAGGTTTGCCTATGTATTGCAGTATATAATTTGAGGAATATTTAACTTTGCCACTGTTTTTAATTTTTATCACGTTGGTTTCTTATCTATTTTTCTCTTAAAGCCTATACTACTGGTAATTGAGAACTCTATTAGTTATTATAGTTATAAAACATGCTTCAGTGGTTCTGAACTTAAGGTGTTTTTCCATTGAGCATATTATGATATTTCATGTTGAGCTATTTAATTTTAATAATTTAATATGAAGAACCTAGGTTCCCAGTAATAGGAGGCAGTCATTGTTATGATAGTCAGTGACTTTTGGGTTACTTGTACCGTACTCCTTTGATATTAGATCAAACATCTGAACATATTGGCCTGTGATTGTGGGTGTGTGAAGGAACTTAATTAGTTGTGGGTTACAGTAACAGTGTAAATGTCTCTTGCTTTTTGGTCTTTCATATGTGGATGGGTGTATAAAGGAACTTAATGGCTGCTGTAGTTCTTTTAGTCAGCGGGTTAGTTTCTTACTAATTATTTTAGTACTTTGATCTTTGTTATCTTGGCATCACTTACCTTATTTTGAATTTAACTTGGTGCATCATGTTTACATTGGTGGTAAGATAGTTGTTTGTAAGGATATGAAGCAGTCACAATTTTTTGTTTCCTTGTTTTTGTAGAGAAGTGTTGTCAACCAATTAAAATCAGACATGGAGAAGTTACAAGAAGATATCAAAGCCCAACTGGTTTGTATCAACACTACCTAATCCCTGTCTAGTTGCACAATTTTTTGGCTGTGCTGGTAGCTTGTATTTCTTATACAAACATGCAATTTCATTTGGGCACTTGCTTCTATTTATTTTACTAGACCATATATTGGAAACATTTTTATAAATTTAATTATTAGTTTTGTAGTTATTATAAGTTAAAAATTAAAAAATATTAAATATATCAATCATGTTGACTCATAGTCTTTTGAACTGAAATATTAGGGGGTTTAAGCTTGATTGAAATAGTATACTTAGCCTCATATAAAATTGATGCAGAGATAATCAAGCATCGAATTAAGCGATGCCTACCGAGCTTGTTGAATTGAGCTTATTGTGATTCCTTCCCATGTCTTCAGTAAGTAGAAAGTTTATGGTTGGATTAATTGGATGGCTCTTTGTATCATTTTGTCTGGAATATTAGTGATATATTTTGGTATACACAATACGCTTTCTTGACACCCATCCATTTCAATTGATATAATCGGTTTCCTGAATGTAAGCTACTGATCCTTATAAATATATAAATCTGAATCAGTAGAAAGATCTAGTTTAAGATCCCTTGAGCTCCTTTTCTCATATATTCTCTTTTAAATGTCATCAATGATTTTTGCAGTGTGGTGTTTATCCCAAAATCTAAGATTGTTGTGGTCCGATTTTGGAGCTACAGTTTTTAGTGCATTAAGCTTGGTTTAACTTCTGCCACATTTATTGTTGATTGTCTTCGGTTGAAAATAGACTGGTTTCATATCAACAGGTTGAGCTTCAGGCTTTCAAAAGTGAATATACAAATGCACAACTAGAATGTAATGCAGCTGATGAGCGTGCAAAGTTATTAGCATCTGAAGTTATTGGTTTAGAGGAGAAGGTACTGATTTTTCTTGGTATGTTTGCCATTTGTACTTTTGAGGATAAAATATAGTTTTTCCCATCTTTTATCTGAAATCAAGTTGTTAACTTCACTTATTTTGTAATTTTTTAATCTTCATCATGTTGGCATTTTCTGATATTTAATTAACTTATACTATCATTTGAAATTAATTGATGACTAAAATATTATGCAAAAAAATATAGAAATGGAAAATTAAGAAACAGGGTGCTACTAAAATATCTTCTAATGATTTGTTGAAGGAATTATCATAAAATGAATCGAACCAATAAAACTGATAAGTTAACTATGTCGACTGTTTTATTATGCTTCAATCTTCAGATATAACATATTCAAAATTCAGTCAACATGCAGAATAATAACAAGTATGTAGGTAGAATGTTCCTGATCAAAAGTTTTTTCTTGTTGGCTTGCATCCCACATTGGAAAATCCATAGAATCTTGAGATCCAAACTATTCTAGGAACCAGTTGAAATTGCATTGGAAATTGTGCAATTCCAATAAGGGCCAAACTGACCTGAAACTGACATTTGAATTACTTGCAACACACCAATGCCACTACTTATTAGTTTAGTGAGTGTTTGTTGTGGAAAGGATTGGGTGCACCTGCTTGGTTTTGCACCTTCTTGGTTGTGCACGCTGGTGGATTCTGTTCTAGTAATTGGGTGTCTGGGCACTTTACTTTGTATCGGTACTATACTTATCAACGACTAACCATTGTGATATAGCCGTCCAGAGTTGCATTGTAGCCTCTGGCCCCTGTTTTCCATTTGCTTCAGTTGTGGCCTCAGTTCTAGAAATGATGTCCATTTGTGGAAGTTTCAATCTCAATTTATAACAGTGGGTTAAAAACTCTTTTTGATTGTTTTGTTGGCAATCAGTTAATCTCACGACTTTGTCCCCTTTTTATTCAGTCAAAGGCCCTAGTTTTGTGTTCACAAGCTGGATAAATGCATCTTTTCTCTTTGCTTGGATACAACTCCTTTGATCCACGTCTATCAATCCTAATCTCGAGCCAACCCAGATGTGTTGCAGCCCACCCATCCCTGTTCAATGTTCTGCTGCTTTTGTGTTATCTGTGAAGTCAGCTCTTCCTTTTTGTTCCCTTTGCTTTCCCTTTGTTGTTAATGAGTTGTTTTTTTTAAGATTATTTTTTATTCTTAATTATGAATATGCTGTTAATTTTAAGTAAATTTTTAATTTTCAAACTTATATACATGTCTAATATATATATGGTACTTAAAGTATTATAAATACATAATTGAACTTTAGAAGTTATTTAATGCAAATATATTAGATTATAGATTTAATTTGTTGTGTTCAACAAACATGTCAGGCACTCAGACTAAGGTCCAGTGAGCTAAAGCTGGAGAAGAAGTTGGAAAATGCACAAGCTGAAATTTCTTCATTCAGGTACTTTTGAGGTTTTAAAAGATCCTTCAAATGAACTATACATGGCAAGATTGTAATTTGTTGAATAGTCAATCATTGTTTCTGGCCAAAAAGATAGTATTAATACGAAGGTTACCTGTGTTAGAAAGTCTGGTCTTATATTTAATCTTGCAGGTGGGACTTGCAATTGAAACTTCTTGTGTCAATGTAATTTTTCTCCTGATATTGTGGTTTTTAATATCCAAATTTGATGGTATTTTGTCTTATATCTGAATATTTGAAATCATTGGACAAGCTCAAAGCATAGTTCTTTAAAAAAAATGAGGTCACTGGTGAAGAGATAGAGTGGTGCTAGGATGTTAGAGCCAAAGAATGAAAGAAAAAACAACCG
>Ga0123341_1006949_pt1 | contig 10280 bp, 5 predicted proteins | sample Turbeapinknodule_FD_89959 | JGI IMG/M metagenome (GOLD analysis project Ga0123341, IMG submission 89959) | Root nodule microbial communities of legume samples collected from Mexico - Turtle bean Mexico pink nodule | ecosystem: Host-associated > Plants > Roots > Nodule | place: Mexico: Nepantla...
AACAGATTTATTTTTATGCAGTAAACGTGTTTTTTGTAAAACATGTGAAAAACAGTTTAAGAAACCTTATGCTTGTTCTTATCACATGGCCAGTGGTTAGGAGGTGAGTTACTCAGCAAAAAGTCCACTCTTAAACAACCTCTAAACACTACCTAAGACACACTTAAAGCAAAGCAAAATACACTTGAAATGTACATAGAAGTCTTCATCAAACACATGTCTTGAAGGGGCAGCAACCATTTTCAACAATTTGCACTAATGGTTTAGTCTGAATCATCTTACACTTGTCATGTTGAGTATGAGATGATGGAGGAGCCACATTTTCTTAGTTGGATGAGAATTATTTTAACTTCTTTGTCATCTCTATTATTTTGGTTTTTTTCAACAAGTCATACCCTTGCTAAAACAATTGTACCCAATCTAGAAAGTTGAATATTACTATATATCCATATTCTATCTATAAGGTTAAATAATATTATATAGATTTTAAAGTTAATAGGAAATCAAGTTTATTAATAGAAGTTAGGCGTTGATTTCTTAATTTATTCTAAAATCTTCAAATTTTAGAAACTTTCGTTCTTTATATTTTCTCTAAGCAAATAAGAGATTTTGATTGTAAATTTTGTACCAAAGTAAGGTCTTGTAAAGTTGATAAAGTTTAGAACATTTTCAAACCTCTCGTTCTTTACATTTTCTCTAAGAAAATAAGAGATTTTGATTGTAAATTTTCTACCAAAGTAAGATCATGTGAAGTTGGTAAAGTTTAGAACATTTTCAATCGATCAAAAATTAGTTTTGGTGAGTATATTTAACCTTACCTAGGTTTTATCCTTTTCTTCTCCATTTTTCAAGTGCATGATTAGATAAGGACACACTGTCATTTAAGTAAAAGGAATTAATAATCCTTGTATAGAATGTGATATTGGTTTGAAATGGATGGATTGTATTATAGGTGATATTAGGTGAAATGTATGATGGAAATATAGAATTGATAATACATGAAAGATAAATGTTGTATGAATTACATGTGTATGGTATGAGATTTATGGAAGTAATAATAATATAGTTGATGTTTTGAATGTAATTATGGTCTACTTATTGAATTTAGAAAGTATAAGTTTTTTTGTTAGTATGAAAAAATCTTTGAAAATGTTGTGTGATCTAAGCTTGGAGTGCTCACTGGTTTGATATCCTTCAAGTGACATGTTATTGCTCAAGTGAGGTCCAAACAACGTGCATTAATTGCCTTAGCCTCCTTACGTTGCTCAAACAATGTCTTTGTTGCTCAAGTGACATATTATATAGATTAAGCAATGACTTGCAACTTAGTGGGAGAGATCGAGAATATTATCTCTCTTCTAGAAGCATTTTGCTCAAGCATTGAATAGGACACTAAAGCTATATTTCTCATGACTTAAGTATTGTTTCTCAATGTTTAAGCATAAAAGAGAGACAATGTACTCTTGTCATCACATAAAATAATGCATAATATGTTTCATAGATGCTTAAGTGTTGGTTAGGTGCTAAAAGGCCCTAAGGAGTGGAAGAGCCTTCTAGAATTTGTTGGATTTCTTCCAATAACATGGTGGTCACTCAAGTGTTGGTCATAATCCTTAAGGGACAAGATGGTCGTTGGAGTAAGAATAGCCTTGTAAGGGTGTTACTCTTTGGTTTCATTTTGTAGTGTCACTCAAGTAAAATGGATGATGCCTTATATATGTATGAGCTTACTCAAGCGAGAAAAACTCACTTAAGCAACAATGTGTTTAGATGATGATAATGTTATGTCATACTTGATGCTTCTATATATGTTGCATGATTTTATACATGTTTTATTGATTGAATGTGTATAAATATATGGTTAATTATATATGCTCAGGATAAATATATGATTAATGTTGAGATTATATGCATAGTTATATATGTATATAAGGTTTGAACCTGAATATGGTGACCCTAAATGGGTAGTGCATGGCCCTTGATGAGTGGTGTAGGGATACTCAGGTGATATCAGGCCTTAGATGATGGTGATGAATATGATACTCACTTAACAAAGGTATCTTGAATTTAATGTTGTCTATTCACGTACATAGGACTTCAAGTAGTGAGAAGTTGAAAAGGCTTACATTTGGCTTGGTATATCGGATGTACATATGATTTGGTAGTAGATGTACATCTGAGTTGGTAATAAATTTTCTCTGGTAGGACTTGTTTATCATGGTTTAGAGTTTTTCAAAACACGTCTTGCATTTAGTTATGTCATGATGAATAAATGTAAGTTTTTTATTCTTTTTTTTAGGAGCACAACCCCCTAACTAAATGTAAGTTCATTAGCACTTGTATGCATGATCTCAAAATATGCATAATGATATGATATGATGATGAAATACATGATGATATGTTTTAAGTACATTAGTTCACCCTAATCTATTTGTATATATATTATTGCAATAACTAGATTTAATATAAGATTTTATATTGTCGCAAGTGAAAGTAGAAACAAGCAAATTTCTAGGAAATAATGATATTTTTGTTGAAGATAGATGAAGACTCTTCTCAACTTGGACAAAGAATGTGTTTGATGAAAAAAATCTTTTTAAAGAATGATGCATTGTATTTCATGATCCTTATTAGATTAGAGGTTGTGTAAACATGCCTTTTACACTATGATCTACCTCATATTTCATAACCAACGTGATGAGCTCAAACACAAAGATTTCTTACAAAGTTTTTCTTAAAACCTATTCTAAGTTTTTCAAAACTAGTTTACTGCAAAAAAAATAAATCTGTTGGTTTAGAAAACAATAAATTCTTTTTGTACAGGTGGAAATCTGATAAGCCTTTTCAAAATTATGTTTTGGGACCAAAAATCAGTTTAGCTCATTGTTACCGTTATAAACTGATCTGAAAGTAGTTATGTAACCACCAGCTATATTTTCAAAAAACAATTTGTTCGTTTAAACTTCAATTTGTTTTTTTTAACAACTTTTAACTATTTTCTGAAAAACTGTTTTGATCTAAAAGCTATAAAAGGAGAAGTGTATTTCATATCAGATAAGACATAGAAATCACATTTTTTAATACAGTTTAAAGTGCTTATAGTGAGAGTTTGAAATTATTTTTGGTTTTTTGAAAGTTTCTCTAAAAAACTTCAAGTGTTCTTGTGCTGGTGACTTTTGGTTAGAGGTATCAGGTTCTGTCAAAGTGGTGCAGTAGAAAGAGTTATGTTGTTGACCTCTTGCATCTGCAATTCAGGTGTTTTCATTCCTATTATTTTCTTTTGCAAAGGTATTTGTAATTGCGATAAAATGAATCTGTTGATTTGAAATTGAATCTTTTTTTTTTGGAAGATTCATATATTGTCCTTCAAGATTCTAGAAAAATCTTTGTCGGCTTAAGAATCACTAAATCTGTAAATCCTTGACTAGGTAACACAAGTATAAAGGGTTTCAAAATAATTTTGTTTAGGATCCATATTCTTTTAAAACTTTTTTCAAAGATTTGAAATGTGCTTTTCTAAATTAGGATCTTTTTCAAATATCTCTACTACTACTTGTGTTCAGATTTGTAAAGTTAGAAATTAAATTCATTGATTCTAAAACCAATTTGTTTAATTTCTAGAAGTGCTTATGTAATCAGAAAAATAAATTTGTTTTACTCTGTATCAATCTGTTCTTTTCTGTCAAGATTTCTGAAAACAATATTCTTTGTGAAAAGTTTATAAGCTCAATTCAGCCCCCTCTTCAACTTAGACACTAATAAACCCAACAAGTTTTAGTTTGTAAAACTACTGTAAAAATGTCTTTAGACAACGATTTTTAAAGTCCTAGGCGACGATTATACACTTCTCTATGTATTCTATGTTTTTCTGCATGAAGTCTTCATAAACTACAATTATAACAAAAATCGTAGTCTATGAACGACTATAGGCGACAATTAGTGGCTCATGGACTACGATTTTCACAAGAACCATAGTCTATGAATGTTTTTTTTAGTTCAATTTGTTCAATGTGTTTCCTCCTCTTAGTTAACCTGTTCATTTTAAAACCCCAACTAGATATACAACAATATTTCAGATAACCAGATTCACTATATTCAAAAATTCATATATATATATATATATATTGATATATTATTTACAATGAGTACATCCACCTATATATTCATATCTATTTGGCTAATTTCATATACATTAGAAGCATGTAAAATCAAATATCACTAAAGAACATATAAATTAAACCTATATTATTCATCATCTATCCTAACGTATTATAGAACTTAATGAAATATGTGGCCCAAACATTCCTTACATAGTCCATTGAGGCCGAATTTAGTGGTTCAACATCCATAAAATATTGCAACACATAATAAGTTCAAATTAATGAGTAAAGTACATATAATTTATTATAAACAATAATTTAAGTATGATTACATGCTCCCAACCTTTGGTAATTCCAACACTTATAATGGTAGTCATCCATTGCATTACATAGTAGGCACACTCATATTCTTGTTGTTGTTTATTACACTACAATTCAATATTAATGAAAAGTAAATACCTTTAGGTTCAATCGTGTGAGCTTGTGGGACCTTGCATTTGATCGACCTCTCAGTATGCTATATCCAGTGTATGAGCTAATTAATAAATAAAAATGTGTTAGAAGACATTTACATAATATACACAGATAAGTTGATAATGTAATTACTTGTCTACTATTTGTTTGAGATATGTCAGTGGCTTCTTGTGCAATAAGCAAAACCACGTAGCAGTGTTATCATTTATGGATATGACAAGTAATTGTTAATGACGCCTACATCATCCATGAACATAATTAATAAAACTTTAAAGGATGAAATACTAATAATTGACGACTTAAAAATTGTACCTACTCATTAATATAAGGGTAAAATATATATTTTTTACATTGTAACTAGACAGTTGGTGATGTATGTATGCGTTTCAGGTTTCTTATTTCCCATTGAATTAATTAATTGGGGATCCATGAATCCATAGACATCATGTTTTCCCTCATTAATAGAAACTTCGGACAAATACTTACAAGTATAATTAGTTAAAGCATAATCAATAATTTAATATAATAAAGTAAATTGATTTAAAGGTGGAAGAGACTTGCATCATCCAAAATTGAATGATGGATATATTCAGCTCTTGGTTGTCAGTTGCAACCTCTAACACATCATACATGTATATTATGTGAATGTCAATGTTTCTTCCATGAAAAGTGTCATGTTTTACAATCTCTTCAATATTATCTTCATCTTTTTCTTTCAACTTGTAATGTGTGATGGAAAAAATGCACGTGGAAGCAACACACACAATCACAAATCAACTGCAGAAAATAAACAACAAAGGATTTAACGTGGTTCGATCGCCAATCTGCAACCTACGTCCACCGGAAACTAATTAGGTTTTCATTTTGTTTGTTACAATTTTATTACAAGTACAAAGACCTAAATAAAGACTATAGAGGGGATGTAATAATTAAGCTCACTCACTAAAACATGGTGTCTAGTCAACCCAACCCAATTGGTTTTGGCTTCACACTCAACAATCTCCCACTTGAAGCCACGAAACAATGTTCACCTGCACTTCAACTGTGTACATGTACTTCTGTAATCTGTCAACGGAACTCAATGTTCCATCTCTAGTTGCCACCAACCTTCTTAATCATTTTGAAGACTTCGTTAAAACTCCATTGAGTTTCAACACGTTCGTCAGGACTGAAACTGCCATTGACCCATTCTCTATTCCTACCGACTCTCACTTACACAAACTGTCGGATATTGCAATAGCCTAAGAACAAACATACTCCATACACAACAAGGAATTTTGTGGAGATGTTTCAACAGTTGGAATACTGGCTCTCTTAACCCACTATCGTCTAGGAACCTAAGCTGAAGCACGACCCATGCTCCCATTGCCATAAGTACATCTGACTGGTCTGCCTGAACCTTTCCATGCTCGTTCATCCTGAATCTGACTTATGGCTCTGGGTTTCTTTCTTGTAAAGACAACCCTCTTCTGCCCACGAGATTCCGTGAACCGGACTTTGTTTATCTTCCGAACTGGAACAATCACTCCCTCAGATGGTAATCCGACCATATACAGCGAACCTCTCTTTCTTCCGCGGACCATTACAAGATTTTCCTTGACAACCTTCCACTGTTGATTTCTGAACTTTACATTATGTCCCTGTTCGTCCAACTGCCTAACAAAAAATAAACTTTTCATTAAGCTTGGAACAACTCTGACATCCTTCAAAGTCTAGAAACCGAGTGGCGTCTTCAACACTATGTCACCCATGCCCGTAACATCAAGAGTTTTGTTGTCCGCTAGTCTTACCTTTCCAAAGTCTCCAATAACTAGATTCTGCAATGCTTCACTGCTATGAGTATCATGAAATGAAGCACCAGAATCCATGACCCAGGAATCCACACTGCTATCCGCGCAACAGACTAAGAGGTCCTCATTCATGGAGTCTTCTTCAATGTTGACTTGTTTATCATTTGGGCATTGATTCCTGAAATGCCCCACCTCCTTGCAGTTCCAACTTGTTACACTTAAGCAATTATGAGTATTTGACTAGCTCCTTCTTCTGATCTTGCTCCCACTACCTCTGATATTTCTCTTACCTCTGATGACATTTAGTGATTCACTAGATAATTCCCATAACTCCTTCTGACGTCCTCGCCAAGAACGAGATCACAAATTTTCGCAAAAGTGAATCCATCGGGTCCCGTTGAACTGGTAACTGCTATAACCGTTCTGGACCAACCGTCAAGTAATGACGATATCAGTAGTAAAGCTTGAACTTTATCATCGAACTTAATACGCACTGACGTAAGTCTAGCTAAGATCGAAATCATTTTATTGATATGCTGAGTAACTGAACTAGCAAATCCTCAATTTGCATTTTCCACCAATTGAAATTTGTACCATCGAATTTTTCAATTTGAAACTTCCCGTCTTCTACCATCTCAAATGACTAGTCGAGATACTCGGTACAACTAATTTCAGATATTGGCAATCTTTTTTTTAATCAAGAACACAAAAAATTGCACCACCCAAAATCACTCACCAACAAACCTGGTGGCAGTCCCTACTACACTGGACCCAAGCTGCTAGGACGCGCACCGCCGCTGTTCGCATTTCGTACCACATTGGCACGCTCCGCACCACCACCTTCGTCGATCACCGTCGTCGCACTGTACTCCGTGTTGTCTCGAACCAACACACCTGCAGAATGCACACGCAACTCTAGCTTCAAAATGTCGGTGTCATCCCTACGAAACCCTAGCTTTGGAACGCCGCTACCGCCTTTGCAAAACCTAGCTTTGGGACGCCATTGTCGCCCCCTACGAAACCCTAATTTTGGGATGTCACTACCACCCCTGCGAAACTCTATCTTTAGGACGCTATTGCCGCTCCTGCGAAATCCTAGCTTTGGGACGCCGCTGCTGCCGTAATTTTCACGTCTCGTCGATTAATTTTTGCTGATCGATCTCTAGTGTGTAAACGAACCAAACTCTGATACCACTTGATGGAAAAAATTGCACGCGGAAGCAACACACACAATCACAAATCAACTGTAGAAAATAAACAACACAGGATGTAACGTGGTTCAGTCGCCAATCTGCAACCTATGTCCACGGGCAACTAATTAGGTTTCATTTTGTTTGTTACAATTTTATTACAAGCACAAAGATCTCTTAAATATAGATTATAGAGGGGACACAATAATTAAGCTCACTCACTAAAACATGGCGTCTAGTCAGCCCAACCCAATTGGTTCTGGCTTCACACTCAATAATGTGATAACCCACACCTCAGATAATTTTTCAACAATTCAAACTTCTTCATGTATAATATGAAATCATTAGGACATGCATGTATCTTTTCATACTCCGTACCTATTAGACAAAAAATCTTTTTAGCTTCATAATTATGATTAGGTAGAGTATTTTCCTCTAAAAGCTTTTTCTTCAACAACTTAAGCATTTTTGTGAAGCTTTTATCTATCCATCCAATATTTAGCGATTGATACGTGGGTTTATTTAGAAGGTTTTTTATTTATTTTTTCTTTGTAAAATTAAAATCTTTTATTGTTTACTTCAAATTTAATTAAATATTAATATTATTTTTTTCTTGATAAACATAAACATAACTCATATTGAAAAGATCAAATACATATTCAATTAACTCAATGATTAATAGAATTCAAACAAATTTAATGAAAATGGTAAGGACTGAGAAAAATAGTTTTAAACTAAGATTGGTATAATTAAAATGACATTTGAATATTTTATAAGTTAAAAATATATATATAAAAAATTCAGTTATTTAGGTTTCATTTTAAAAGAACCATCATCTCTCTAAAAACTCATTTTTCCTTTTATCTACCTTCTCTCTAAGATTCTGACCTCTTCGCTCATCAGTTTTACGATCGGAGTCCATCATTGAACTCCTGATAGTGAATTCTAAAAGATTGCCCAATCAAAATCTTAGATAGAGTTAAGTGACCTTTAAACTTTTGGTATAATTGGAGCTCTTAGTGAGTATCTACTCAAGTTTAGGTAAGGAAAACTAGTTTAAATTTCCAATAGAACCCTATGATAGAAGATCTGGATGGGGGTGATGTGGTCACTAGTTTCAAATTTTCTTGTAGGGTTTCTTGTTTTTGTATAGATTGAAATTTGTTTGAGATTGAAATGTGAAGTTGTAGAATGTGTATGAGTTTGGAATTAAATGAGTTAATAAATGTATTTGAATAGTTTGTTGTATCAATTTAAATGAAATGTTTGATGATAATTGGTTGTTTGATTTTAATTTAGAAATTATATATATATATATATATATATATCAATGACATATATCAATGTATATGTATAGATTGACATAATATCAATGACTCAATAAGAGTGCTTGTATAATTCTGAACAGGAATTGTCAATGTAATGTGTAGATTTATAAATTTATGAATTAAATGAAATGTTGGTTTATAATCTAACAAGTATAACATGTTTATGCAGAATTTTTCTGCATGTCTCGTTCAGGCGAGACAATTCTCACTCAAGCGAGAACAAAATGAAGAATGAGGCACTCTTGGATCCATTTTCATCCAAACAAGAAGAAATCTCGCTTAGGCGAGACTTAGGATGAAATTCTATGTGCTCTCGACTTGAATCTCACTCAAGTGGGAAAATTTTCGCTTGAGAGAGACCCATTCTTGCTCAAGCTAGATTCTTGGTTAAAAAAATAAAATTAAAAAATTTATATTTGCTTTTAAAAGGTTGGTTTATTTATTTCTGTATAGTTTTGCTTATAAATTATGTTAACTTTTATTTTATGTATATTTAATTGAAAAAATTTCTTTAATTAGATATTTATATGATTGGTGAATGAATTGTTGTGATTTTTGGGAATTATAAACTTTGGTATGATTTGATTGTGTGATTTTGGATATTGCGAGATTCAGAATATGAATTTTAATCAAGACATTGTATTTTCAGGAAAGGAAATATCGTGTTAAGATTGTTTAGGATGTGCATTGACCAAGAATTCGTCTAGAAGAAGATATCCTGACTCTCTTGAGATAATGGAATCATATAGATGAAGTTATTCAGTTGGTGAGAGTCAAAGGAGGTTCATATGAATGGGTAAGTTGTTTGAAAGATAACTAACTTGACTTGTTATATGAATTAACCATGTCATACTAGGAGAGAGGATATTGAGATTATTTATGCGCATAGCTGTGTGAATTTTACTGTGAGATAGTATGACAGGTGCAGACCTTTGAGTCTAAGTCAACGCATGAGTCTTCTGGAAGTAGAGTCAAATGTCTATGTGTTGTGAGTCAGTAGAAGTCTGACATGTGAAAGATGAATTATGAATTTTAATAGAAACTTGATGGTTGAGAAATTGCATGAGACTTGATGAATTATGTTTATTAATTTGAAATTGAAATTATACAGAATTTTTTTTAACTATTTCAATTCAAGTGTCCAGTTGTTGTGCTTAGAATCGATTTTTTCTTCTTCATTTAATAGGGATCAAACTATCTCTGAAACTACCCGGTGACCGACTTATGCCTATTTTATTCCATCCATTTAGGTAGTTCATCAGAGCAGCTAGATAACTTACCTATGTTCTTTGTTTGTGGTTTTTTAAACTTTTGTGTATGTATTAAATTTCTATAAATATATTCATATATTAATTAGATATTGCTTGTTTTACTTTTATTTTATTTTAATATATATAT
>Ga0123341_1006950_pt1 | contig 10280 bp, 8 predicted proteins | sample Turbeapinknodule_FD_89959 | JGI IMG/M metagenome (GOLD analysis project Ga0123341, IMG submission 89959) | Root nodule microbial communities of legume samples collected from Mexico - Turtle bean Mexico pink nodule | ecosystem: Host-associated > Plants > Roots > Nodule | place: Mexico: Nepantla...
GGCTGAGGAGTTTGCGGAGGAAGACAAAAAGGTGAAGGAGAGAATTGATGCTCGTAACAGTCTTGAAACGTACGTCTACAACATGAAAAACCAGATCAGTGACAAGGACAAACTGGCTGACAAATTGGAGTCAGATGAAAAGGAGAAAATAGAGAGTGCAGTGAAGGAAGCATTGGAATGGCTGGATGAGAACCAGAGTGTTGAGAAAGAAGAATATGAGGAGAAGCTCAAGGAGGACGAAGCCGTTTGCAACCCAATCATCAGTGCTGTCTATCAGAGATCAGGAGGAGCCCCAGGTGGTGCTGACTCTGCCGAGGACGACGATGATTCTCACGACGAGCTCTAGAGATGTTGTTTTGCTTTAGATATGATGAGAAACAATAGATTAGTCGGAGTCTGTTAATTTTATGAAGGGGAGTTAAGAAATTCCCCTGCGCTTGCTTTTTTGGTGGCGATGATAAGATACTTGTGAAATTACTTGTACTTTCCCCTTTTTTTTCTACTTTTTACGACGAATCTTTTTCAGCTGTATGAGCCTGTTTAATTCCTGTTCTGTTCTGTTCTTTCTTGTGTTTGTTTTTGTGACGTTCCTCCCCGTTCCTGTGTCGCGTCTTTGACAACAAAGTGCTCGCTCATACTTAGTCTTTGTTTGAAATATCTTTTAATCTTAATTATAATATTTAATTCTTAATAGTTAATAAAGGTAATATTTTTTAAAGATATTATGATGCCATTTTACGAAAATTCACGGCTATCTTGAATTTGTCATTGAATCTTTTCCTCTAGCTTGGAGGTACTATTATTTAGTAGGATCAGAAAATGAAATGTATATTTGGTTTCTAAAACTCTTCCAGCTCTTTTTGTATGTTTACTATTAATGCACTATTAACTGCTGCATTAATACGTCGTTTCAATTATTTTACATGACAATAAATTGATTTTGTCGATTATGTTAATGCATGTTTGTAAGGAAATTGGACGTGAATGTTATCAGTCTATGTTTCATAGAGGACTGTTTCTTCCTGCACCTCCATTAACATACTTTTTTATTCTTATTATGTATTAATCCTGAAGAAGTCCATTAACATACTTTTTTTTATCCTTATTATGTATTAATCCAGAAGAAGTCTGAATTTGATAGGAGTTTTTGGATTACGTAATCCAAATACATATTTGAATTTTTTTTTTTGGATTATGTAATCCAGAGTCTAAAAAAGACTTTCGGATTATGTAATTCGGAAGGTAATAATAGTTTCAAATCGAAAACTAATTAGAAATGTGAAAAATAATTTTCAAATTACATAATCCAAAATATTACATAGAAATGTTTTATATTTTTAGAAATAGAAGAAGAAACAGTATTCGTGGAGTGCATAATGAGATTTAAATGATCAATATTACATAGAAATGTTTTATATTTTTAGAAATAAAAAAATTAATAGAAGAAGAAACAGTCTTCGTGGAGTGCATAATGAGATTTAAATGAGTAGAAGTTAAGGATTTATGGTTATAAAATTAATCGATTTATGTTTTTGAGAAAAATGAGGGTTAAATTTTACATTTCGATGTATACGTCAAAATTTACTTCTCTAGATCTTGTTTGTGTTTGATGTGTTTTACCATAATTTCACAAATTCTATGTCCCAATCCATGACTGATTTTACCTCACTTCTCACAGGCGACTTAAGGATTTGTTAATGACATGATGTTGAATACCTATATAATGATTTTTCTTTACAATTATTTATTTTTATTTTTTCATTCTACTCTTATAACAATCTTTTATTTTATTAAATTATTCGAGAAATTTCGTAATTTCATATAAAACAATTTTTAAATTGATTTAAAAACAATTTTTAATTCCTTTTTACTTGATCCATATATTGAATCTCTTATTTCTCACTTTTTTTTTCTATACTCTACTTTCTATTTTCTTTTCTATTTCCTTTCCTTTTTTAGAAAACTATTGGTCATTTTTAAAATTTCATTCTTATTTAAAATTCAATCACAGTGATTTTATTATAAGTAAAACAAAAAAGAATTTGTAAGTTTGTGTAAGAAATTTGTTTAGAAGTTTCTTCGTACTACATGATTTTGACAATAACTAATGGAATAAACAAAATTTTTGAAAAAAAATGTAATTATAGTTGTACAATGAGATTTAAAAAGGAAAAAAAAAAATTAAATAAAATAGTGTATATTTATTGTCATAATTTCACTTAATGATTACTATTATGTTGGTTATATTCCCTTCAATCTATATGTGTACTTAGATAACTTAACTTACTGGTCTTCTCATGTATATTTATATTTATTAAAATATATTATAATAGTATTAATATTATTTATTTAAATTTTACTTCCGTCATACCTGGGTTGCCGCTAGTTTATAAAAATGTGATCATAATCTCTTTGTAGTTTTTTTTAATAAATACATTTATGATTTTACGCCATACTATACTTAAAAATATCTTCCTCCCATCAATCATCATTTTCCTCTAATTCGGTGAGGAAACATGATTACTAAAAAATATTTTTACACTGACAGAATAAAAGCTAGGTTGAAAAAGTAAATGAATTTCATCAATCCTGCTAGTGTGTAATTTATTTATTTTATTAGGGGAGGGGTTGACTATGATCAAAATCCAGCTTTTGGATTTCCCGAACCAGCTGCAGCGACTCCCATCCCACCAACGCCATTTGACGTAGCTGCCACTGTGTCCTGAGCTGTATAATCTTTAATATCTTTAACATCCAATTCACTCACAAGTTCATCAATTTTCCTAAATTGATATGGCCATCTTGCATTGTAGAGAAACTGGCGAAGATCAAACCTATTATCCTCTGGTGAATAACTCTGCAAATTGATTGAAAGATTAACTTTCATTAGCCAACAAAAGATACAAGAATCAGCCAAAATCATAGGAAGCTCGGGGAGCTATCCTGATTTGAAGTGATAGTAACTGCATACCTCAGCATGGTAGGAAGGTGTCAAGACAGTCATTTTATGTCGATTGATAGAATGATGCTTGAAGAAGTATTTTACTTTTTCAGCTACTTGTGATGGAGTCAATTTTGCACCCCATCTGTAGCATAGATTCTACACCAGTAAATTACAAAACAAGTTATGATTGGCAAGTGAAATTAGACAAAGTATAAATTGAAAAATTTATTCCAACAGCAAGCTTCGGATGCCAAAACTTTATTTCACTTGGGTACACAATATCAAGTACAGTAATTATTCTTTCTGGTAAGGTTTTGAAAACGTGGTAGTTTAGAAATCAATCAAGTAGGACTTGAGATACATGGAATAGATTTCTTCTGGCAATTCTTTAACTTAAATATCGAGCACTGATTTTTTGTTTTTTCATTATCTGACCTCCTGAAGCAAAGTAGCAACCAATGGTATGCTTTGACCTTTTGTTAAAGATAGAGATTCCTTTTATTACAACCATATATGAAATTTGTCAAAAGGCTACTAAAGAGCTGGATCCCATCTGAAGCTGATATTAACTGCACATGTCCTTCAGGAGAAAAAAATGCCTGTTTGGAAGAGTCTATTAGATTAGGGTTGACTACGATTTTATTCTTTTCATGAAACCTTTTGCAAATAAAAGTTCACATCAAGAAATCGTCTATGATTTTAATAAGAGCAAACAATGTTTGCGTTAGGTTGTTTAAAAACAAGATCCTGCATTGTACTTTGATGCAAGTACAGTTAAAGGTGTGACAGCAAAAGTTAGTGTCTTCCCTTCCAAAGGAACATATCCAAGTCAAAAAGTTTCCGATCACAAAATAGTTTAGGTGCGCCTTGTAGAATAATGAAACTAGTTGCACTATCAAATGACTTGCAAAATTAGCTATAGGTCTGCAACTAGTAGGGTTTGACTTTTCTTAGCTTTGTGTTATTCCCTATTAGTTCTGGCCCAACAGGTATTACATTACAGGATGGTTACGCATATCCTACTACCACCTGTTTGATCTATTATGTTCAACAATTATCATATGGCAGAAAAAGAAAATGAAAGGTTAAAGACATAATCAAGACAGAATGGAGAAGCATGGGATAAACCTGGAACATGGAAACTGGACCACATCGGAAAATTTTCCGTAGTCTTCCATAAACTGATAGTTCCTCGTAAGTCATTCCCATATCGACTTCATCAAGCTGATCAACAAAGAATGAAGTATCTGAATATATATTTTTAAAACTTGATCATAAACAATTTACTAATGCATATAGTTAAAACCAAGTGCATCAAAAGAAAGACATAAAAGAGTCAAATACCCAACAAGCAAAAACTAATAGAGCACTGCTGAAGTCAAATACCCAAGGCTTTTCTTGCCCTGTTTTGAGGCTTTAAGATTTCCTTAATGTTAATTTTGCTAACATTTTGAAAGAAATATAAACTCCACAATATTTTCTTTTATAAAAATTACAGATAATGACAGAAAAACCAATTACTCATTAAGAGATAAATCAACAGAAAATCTTGTGCCTGACCAGAAAAAAAAGCCTTATCCTCGTTTAGATGTTACGTCTATTCATTTTTCTAAGTACTATGGTATAAACCTTCAAGTTACTCCTTGAGATTGTATGGATTGGACATTTTTGTCCTTGAAATATTAAAAAAAAACCCTTTGTTAGTCCATTGACTTTGTAAAAAACCATTTATTTTAGTCATATTCCCCCTTATTTCTTTGTCATTTTCCACTATACAAGACTAAATTTTGCAAATTTACGAACATGCAAAGGGTTTTTAAAGTTTCAGGGGCTCAAATGCCCAACCCATACAAACTCAAGAACTAATTTAAGGCTTTACTCAAGTACTCTGCCTTGTTCCAGGTTGGAGATTATTGCATTTAAAAAAAATCAATTTCATTTCTTTGTTTTCTTCCTCTCTTGTATTTCCCTGACTTACCACAGATTTTTATTTGTGATTGGATCAAGATTTGGACACTGGAATTTTCTATTGTTTCTATTGCAATATGAGGCTCTACAACACAATTCTGGTGTACAAACAAACCAATAACGTAACGGCCAACTTCTCCATATAAAGTCAATATATTTGCACAGCATCCTTATGATCTGAGGTTTAACCACTTACGGCAACTAAAATATCTTTTGACCTGTCTGGGGTATTATTGACAATATTCGCTCACTCTTGTGCAAAAAATAAAATTTGAATTTTGCATTTTTATTGTTACCTTTGGTCCACTTTAAACAAAATTCCTACATTTCTATGCATTTACAATTTAAACAACAAAATCAAAATGTGATTCAAGATTAGAGTCTTAAATGGTGTAACATAACAGAATACCTGAGTGTAATTAGAACGTTGAGGTTCCAGTTCAGCTGTGGGTGGAGCTGCTTCAATATCTGTCAAAGATGAGTAACCAAGGTGGATGGCCGCCCATCGCAGGAATACCCGAAGGTCCTGCTTACTTATACTACCAATAGGATTTATATCTGCTGAGCTGCAATCATACTGTAAAAAGATATAAGCTGTGATAAAAAGGGCGAAATGGACAACAGATATGAGAGTGGAGAAAATATTTGAGAAACAAAGGGGTCTATTTTAAGAAATATTTTATGAATAATTACAAAATCACCTCAGTTCCCTGTTTTCAAAGATTCAAGTGTTATTATAATATTTTTGTACATTTCTAAGTACTCGGGAAAAAAACTTCAAATTTTGTAATTAGGGTAAAGAACAACATTTTCTTCAACCAAACTAACCCTAATAAAGAAAGGTGTAACCCAAAGCTGAATAGAGGTACCTTGGTCAAGTAACCGCGTAATCCTTCATCCACATTAGAGCTCCCCAATACAAGATAAAATCCAGGTTTGCTATGAACCCAAGGCAAAAGTGACGCTAACATGAAAGCTAGCACCATTCTGATTCGAGCCTGAATGTTCTGCAAGCTTAAATTCTCAACATTAGATCCACCATCAACCTGTAGAAACAAAACCACTATGAGGCTACCATGAAATAGAAACATAAAATATATATAAGATGCTTCAATCTTTACTAGAAAAGTGGATTCCCCATAAAGATGCCACACAATTACTTTAATAGCCTGACATCCTGATATGGAGATATATTACAATATAAACATACTTTTGTGGACAAACATAACGTGAGTGACAGCTTTATAGATTACACGTTCTAGCAGTTGTCAATTATGATTGAGACAACTCCTTCACGCTTCATTTACCTTGTACTGTGGTCGTTTTCCTGTAAGTGTCTGGAATAATGACAAAAATGCAGACACAACTACATCAATGCTAACGTCAAGATGCCATGAACCAATTTCATCAGCCAGCACCTTGGCTCGGGACTTTGTCATTTCTGAACTGAAACAAAAGAAATTTTAGTCATCCATCACGTCTGAGTGATATGAACTGATTGATGCAATGAAATGATTTCTCAGTGTAGGCAAAGTGAAAAACAAATCCTAACACTCAAGGGCTTTAGTCTTCCGGTATTTATGTTTAACACTGCACAACAGTGTAACTACTATTTTGATTGCTAGTAGTTTCAAATGTCCTCTCAGTCTCATAAGAGAGCACATGGGATTTAATAAATACTAGCATTAGATCAGGTATCCAGGATTACAGAAAGCATGTATACACATTCCAATTTTCAAGATAGTTATAGTGGTTTTAGAAAGGGAAATCTATGAGCATACTGGTCAAAGTTATGCTATATCATATTATGTTTCAATGACAAAAATAACCAACTTTTGTTCAAAACCACCAATATGTGAATTTAATCGGGGATTTTGAAAATACAATTGAGTGAAATAAATTAGAACCAAAACCATAAATAATGGTCAAAAAAATAAAATAAAAATGAGGGGCACCTCTTATACAAATGTGGATAGAAACTTTCGGAGATACAGCTAAACATTCTATAACAATAAAATTGGAAGGAAATTTATTACCTGTTTTCAGATCCCATAAACACAGTATAGAATATTCTTTTAGCAAATTCTCTGCTGTCTGTTGGATACTGGCCATCCTTATAGTTTCCTATTCGTATTGCATCAGCTTTAACTTGCTCATCCCCATTTGCAATTTCTGCAGGCAAATATGACGCATTAGCCAGTGATATCCAAACTACAAATATCATTGTCTTTTCCACCTTTGCCACATGAAAATATGACCCGCTAGCCAGTGATATCCAAACTACAAATGTCACATGTCCTTCTCAGTTTTATTATCGGCCACCATATTTGCAGGATTTCGAGAAGGAACTATGAATACTCACGTCTACTTTTGCAGCTAGTTCAGCTTTTCATCAAATATATATTACCTCTTAATCCTTCCCTGAGATCTTTATAAAGTTCATGCTGATCATAAGCTAGATTAGTGTTCACCTTAAGTATTTCTATATTCCTAAATAAGCAGGATGGTAAAGGCAGTAGTGTTGCTTCCAAATACTGTCACAGGTATCTGAAATAGAAAGTACACATAAATATAACCACACTTCTCCTTACACTTGAACTTACCTTTCACAACCAGCTGGCACATGCACCCAACAATTGCAGCAACAGAGGAACTGTCTGCTCCGCCAGAAAGTGGAAGCAGAAAACCAGATGCTCCACTTCTCCTTAAGTAGTCCCACAACCAGCAACCAGGTCCAAATGCTATTTCCTCCTCAGGAGTGTGGTACTTTATCTGTAATGAATAAATCATAATCAACTTAGCAGCTTGGATGTCTGGGTGATTGCAGCAGTAATGTGGTGAAATAAGAATCCAAGATGTCATAAATTTTAACTATCTTCAAATTTGCAACTAAATGAAAATAAACTAACCTTAAGTGGGAAAGAAATGCATGTTTTAAGGTTAAAAGGACGACAGAGACTGTAAGGTACTTCCACTGAAGGAACCTTCGTTTTACAACTTGCTTGCTCTTGGAAGCTACTTAAAGATCCTCTAAGGCTCGCAACCTACCAATGGACAAAATGCTAAAGGAATCAAATCCAACGTCAGTTATTGATAGTCTTAATGATTGTGTACATTGATATATGGAATACCATGCAATACATACCACATCCAGATCTATCTGAGCAACCACGACCTCAACATCCTTCAAAGAAAATTGAGAACCTTGAGCAACAATGTCTCCATTAACCACAACACATGCACAGCCATCTGTTGCAAAGACGGTAAATTGTAGACACACAGAAAAAAAAAAAAACATAAATGAAATCTGAACAAGCTAAATGGAAGTTAAAATGTCCTTATACAGACTTCCAGAATATGCAATGGGCACAAATGTGAAAACTACAAATATCATTCTATTAAGAAAAAGGTTTTTCTACCATAGTAAAGGCGACTTCCATCACAGCCTTGTTGATTACTATACATGTAAACCCCTCCGCGAGTATGAGTGGCGCCTATAAAAGCATGAACACGAACATCAAGCTTTCTAAGTTGGTGGTGACTTCCACTTGCATTCATAATCACTTCAACCCCGTTCAATGCAAGTTCAGAATGAGGAGGATCTGAAGTAAAAAGCTCTTCACAGACTTCAGCAGCTATAGCTCTGAGAATGGGAAAATGATTCATATTTAGCAATTGATAAACATCTGCCTAAATCTTGCAAGCACTCAATAAACAAAACAAATACATGCAAACACGCAACGCAATAGTTTAAACACAATAATTCTCAGGTGCATGAAGGAATGGAAAGGTAAATAAATAAACTAATCACTGCATGAATGCAACACTGATGGGTATGTCAACAGTAAAATACAAGAGAATAAACTGTATTTGTTAATAGTATGTTAAGTACACACATAAAATAAATAAAGCCTATAATTTGTTTAATTTAAGGACTTATCATTAACCAACGATTTATCATAACTTCGGAACCATATATATGATTTTACTGGAAGTGGAAAGGACAAAACCTTTTTAGGTGCTATAGTATCTATCAGTCAAGACACAAGGATTAATTTCTCCAGGCATTAAAAATCATTTAAGGGATTAAGCTCTTCCTACATGTTTTTTTATACCTGAGGATCAAATCCCTGACCACATGTTTAAGAGATAAGATTATATATCAACTATCTCACTCCATGTTGGTGACACAGCTTCTATGTAACAACAAAAAATGAAACAGAAAACTAAATGAGTAAACAGTGTATACAATGACAATGAAAAGGGTTTTTACAGTTTCACCAGATCAATTTAGACTTTTACAATAATCACCTTAAAGAAAGATATAACAATAGAGTGCAAGGATACTAAACTCAAACTTATTTATAACTTACGTGTCTTGAAACTGCATGAACCCATAACCGAATGGAACCGACTTCTGGCCTAAAGCCTGAGAAATTTCAAAGGGCAACTGAAAATCCACAAGCTGATCCCTTTGCTTCCAAGCCGTGAACCATCGAAGTTCTCTGTAATTGCCATCATTGGCAAGACACATCTTCGGTCGTACCATAAGAATCTTCCGATTCAAACAAAAAACCTGACAATTGTATCGCTCCGAACCTTTGATAATCGGCATACCGAAGCTACACAAAATGCCATCAGTCCAATCTCCAAGCAGCAAATCTTTCAAGCACTCCCATCTGCAAACAACGAAGCCAATTCACAGTTTCCTCAGAATCAAAACACCTAACACATTCCTTCGTGAAACACACACCGCGAGAGAAAAAAAAAAAAACAAAGGCACATACGAATGGTTAACAGTGTCGAGTTCCAAGAAGTGGTCTTCGCAGCCATAACCAGGAATCTCGAGTTCAGGACCGAGCCTAACGGAGGCGCCGGCTTCTTTGGCCTTGGCTATGGATTCCTTGATTTGCTTTGCGTTGCAATCGAAATCCATCGCCCATTGATTGAGATTGCATGTTGCAACCTTCAAGAGCCTCATCGCGTAACAGAAGCGTTATTGGTTCGCAATTTGGGGTTCCTCAATGCCACAGATTACAATTGTAACGAAAACCACAAAGGGCTTTTTAACTTGTATTCTGTGCTTAGAACTTAGCTTCGATTCCACGAAGCTATTGTGAAGATTATGGCTTCTTTTCGTTGTTCTCTTCTACACCCTTGGACGGGTTCTCTTCTACACCCTTTTCGCACGTAATACACTTCAACAACTCACTTTTCTACTCAATTTCACTTCCAACCTAATCATGTTTAAAAAATTCTGATTAAAATTTGTAACTAACTATTTCATTTATGATGCTCGAAAACACAGACATACGAGATTTATGTATTGATGGATGGAGTGTTTAATTAAAAATAAATATATATTAAA
>Ga0123341_1006951_pt1 | contig 10280 bp, 8 predicted proteins | sample Turbeapinknodule_FD_89959 | JGI IMG/M metagenome (GOLD analysis project Ga0123341, IMG submission 89959) | Root nodule microbial communities of legume samples collected from Mexico - Turtle bean Mexico pink nodule | ecosystem: Host-associated > Plants > Roots > Nodule | place: Mexico: Nepantla...
GGTATAAACAACCGATTGTTTCGCTAAAACAACCGATTGTTTTTCCAGCTTTGTGCTTTTGCTGTTTGTTTTGGAAAAACTGAATCCTTAATCAAGGTTCTTTCAAAGTATTTTCATTCTAAGTTTAAAAGTTTTCAAAAATTCTTCTTAAACAAGTCACCCCCCCTCTCGTTTAAGGCCATATATTCTAACAAGGGGGACCTTCTTGAAAAAAGTGGCATAAGAGAAGCAAAATGGACCGTCAGGGTCCGACGACTCATTACAACAAACGGGTTCACATACCCCACACTCTACCGTTTTAACGAACCCCTCATGTTTCTTACTCAGAGTACACCCATTTTCCCTTAACTCTCTAATACGTGTGTGGGTGGTATAATAGGTGGTTTCTTTCAAGAGATCTTTTTTAGCCCAGGGGTACATTGAACTATAATCCATCGCTGATATAACAAAAGCATAAACACAAACAAAATACGAGTACATTTCAGGCCAGGTAGAATAAGCAAATCGAAATAAGATGAAATGCATTTCATTTCAAGTAATACAATCAAAGGCTAAATAATGATTGTCAATAGAGATTGGTGGAAAATGAATACCTGGTGCGACGATGATGTGTGGTGGCGCGACAGTGAGAGAAAAAGTTTTAAAGGAAGATTTGGGAGCAAAAGAGTTATGGGGAGCGGAAGAGTTACATAGTGACTATGACGAGAGAGAAGAAGAAATGAGTGTATATTATTCGAAAGAGGAGATCAAGCGATAGCGTTTCCTCGTCGTTGAAGCAAACGCCACGTGGACGCTCCAGATTTAGTATGGTGAGACGTCTTGTCAGGAAACGCTTTGGCAACCACGCCCCACCTACCCTCTTTGGAAAACGTCATGTCAGCCGCCAGTGCTGGAAAGCCTCTTCGCCTAGTCTAGCTCGGCTCGAGCCTGGGGGCTTGTGTACTGGCCAGGAGTGCTCGGGACCTCGAGCCAAGCATTTAGGTATGGTGCTCGGTTGTGTGAGTTATGTCTAGCTCGGCCTGGGCCGAGTATGGGCCCAAAAGAGTGTTACAAGGTCAGCCCAAGTTTTTTTTAGTAAGTTTACGTGGAAAAGATAATTAAAAATAACAAAAGAAATAATTGAATTGGTTGAGGTATATTATTAAACACGGGAATAACTGAATTGGTCTCGAGTAAAGGTACATTTTCTGAATACTTTAGAATGAAGCAATTTTATGGTTTGAATGCTCTCACTGAATTGATCGCCGGAGTGTGATCAACAAGTGGAGCGCCCCTTTGTCCCAGTGGAGCAGTATCTCGGAGTACCCATTGGAGACAGGTCAGAAGTGGAGCTCGCCCATTCAATCAAACCGAGGTCAACCGGGAAGAACAAAAACATTATGAGCTTAATTGATATATCTATGCGAAAGATATTTTGTAAGAACACGATTATACTTCATTGAGGTTTAAATATGTTTTGGAAAAGATTTTGTGAAATATATTTAAGAGAAATTGAGATTGATAAAGAAAGAGATTTAATCTAGATAATTAACTTGAATATATTGATTATGTATTTTGTATTAGTATCTAAAGATGGAATATATTGATAATTCATTTTATATTCTAAGATATTAATAAATTATTATTCAGTGACATATCTTCTTGAGATATTGAAATATTAAAACACTGGTAATGACAAAGGTTTCCCAATATGATTTTAGAAAGCATCAAGACGCGGAGGAGAATAAGGACAAGTTTTCTTATAAAGGGTCCAATGAGCAAAATGAAGTTATTGCATAGCGCAATTCATGGAAGTCATTGATGCCATTCAAGCTGATACACATGACATGAATGAGAGAATCTCGAAAGAGATTAAATTGAGAAGAGGACAAGTTAGAATGAGCATTAAAGATGCAAGCAAAATTTTCCTAAGGCAACGTCTATTACGATGAAGAGTCAGTACAATGTTAGAGAAGAACTGATTTAAGAAGATGTGCAAAGAACCAGTACATGACCAAGTGAAAAGTGTAATTTACGCTATGGGTAACGAGATTAATGTTCCCAGAAGATAAATAAATTAAGAAAACATGTAAGACAAAGCAAAGCAAATATTTTCATACTTAGCGTTTAAGGAAATTATAGTGAAAGCATATGTGACAAATATATGATTGATGATTAAAGTCACAAAACTTTAAAGGGATCATGTTCACATCAGAAGATCATAAAGGAAACAATTCAAATTGTTTCAAAATGATCAAAGACGCGAAGAATATAATCAAAGTGAAAATTGCCATATTTAGCATCCAATGTAGGAAGATGATGAACAATGCATAATGATGAAGGATACCTAGAGATTACGAGATTAATGAATCAAAATTGACATTAGGACTGAAAGAAAAAAAAATTTCAAATACAATTGAAGTCCAAGACGTAGCCGAATCAATCAAGAGGAATAATTTTCTAATCCAATGTCCAACGACTATGTGAACAAAATATGAATTCAAAACTTCAATGGTCACAAACTGAAACACTAGACCTTAAAGATAAAGAACATAAAATGAAAAATACAAGCATTGAAAAATCATTACAAATGATTTAGCCTTCATTGGATTATTATTTGGAGAGAATATTTCACATATGCTATTTAGAGCATTCATAGTTTGGGAAGTGAACCCTGTATTGTAAATCCTTCACTGTGTGAAGATTACCCTGTGAGCTTTCATTGTTTTCTCTCTTGTTGAGAGTGTTTTTCTAGGGATGGCAATGTGGGTCGGGCCATGCGGGTCAGCCCGCGATCCGCTACCAAAAAATGCAGGACGGGTTGGCTCGCTAGCTCGCGTAAATAAAAAAATAATTATTTATTTCTTTTGTAAAAAAAATCATACCCTATTCACCCATTATTACAGTGTGACCTTTGTTTTATTTCATTTTATTTTAAAAAAATGAATTTAATGTACTAAAAAAATGAATGTTTTATTTTAATCATATAAAGGAGTTAGTATTAAGAGTGACATTGGATTTAGTTTTAAGTAAAGTCTTATATTTAAAAAATTTTAATGAAAAAATAATATAAAGAAGAGATTTTATTAGGATAGCTAAAAAATTAGTCATCTTCATTAAAATATTTTGTAGCAAAATTTTGATAAGATACTCTTATACATTTACATACATACATAGGAAAAAATATATGCAAAGCAAAACTTTAATTATTTTTAATCAAGCCTTCTAACAACCCTCATACTTGAATTTATATTTTTATCTTAATTAAATAAATTGAAACACGGATAAAAAATTAATTTTCAGTAGTAGGAATAAGATTTTTTATAATTAATGAAATTTTAATTTTTGAAAAAAAAATTCCTATTCAAACTAGCTCGCATGCCCACGGGTTACTTCTTATGCGGGGAGGACAGGTGAAATGAGCAAGCACTCCTAGCATAGGGCGAGCCAACCAGACCCACATTTTGCGGTTCAAACGTGGGGTGGTCCAACTCGCATTGCCACCCCTATGTTTTTCTCATTTGTTGAGAAGCCTTTGTCTTAGGGGGAGATTAAAACTTGTTTTCGAGAGAGGTATTTAATACCTGTGTACTTGGAGAGATGAAGAATACTATTGTGTAGGATACTTGTTACCTCGAAAAGTGGATAATACTTAAGGCTCTTAAGCGGGGAGCTTAAGGGGATTGAACATAACCCTATAGCTTTGGGGTGAATGAGTACGAATTTTTGTGTATACTTTTCTCTATCTCTTATCTTTTGTAATATGCATTTCATCGTGATTATTAAAAAGGTGAACTGAGTTCATACCCCATTCAACCCCTCCCCCTTCTAAATCCAATTGTATCTACAAATCTCAGGCTCTTGTCTAATGATTTGAAGATGTCTAGGGAAACAAGTGTGGATGTCTTTGATGCATACTATGAAAATAGTTTTTGTTTGCCTACAATGTTATTTTTCACAATAAATAATTTTACAATGTGAAGGATCGTTATGTGTGTCCTATATGAAAAGGAAACATTAGTTATACTCAATTGAAGCATGGGCAGAAGACCATATACACTAGGCATCGAAAGTTTCTTCTTCGTAGTCATCCTTACCTTAGAATTAAGAAATCATTTAATGGATGGCAAGAGGATGAAGTTTCACTGATAGTCTGAAATGGTCAACAAGTATATGAGTAGGTACAGATTAATAACATTGTATTTAGAAAGACACAAAAAGAAGACCATTGAGAAAAACATTTGAAACAAACCATCATATTCTTTAATCTTCCATATTGGTGCAATCTAGATGTTAGGCATCGTATAGATGTGATGCATGTGGAGAAAAATATTTGCAATTGTGTAATTGGGAAATTGCTCAACATAAAAAGAAACTTATGATTGCAAATATTAACTTGAAGGGACATTGTAGAACATGTTCAGAGCCTTGTGTCTGAAAAAATTGAAGTTAGTTGATTTAAAGTCTCGTGATTGTCATGTGTTGATGCAACAACTTTTGCTAGTGGCTATTCGCGACATCTTACTTTCTTTTGTTAAAGGTGCTATATCACGATTGTTTTTGTTCTTCAATGCCATTTGTAAGAAAGAAAGAAACTCTCAAATGTTAGATGAGTTAGAAAATGAAGCAAGTGATGTCAATTGGAAATGTATTTTGCACCTTCTTTTTTTATATCATGGTGCATTATTTGGTGAGGAAGATTCAATTGTGTGGCCCGATTTACTTGAGTTGGATTTACCCTATTGAGACATACAAGAAGATCTTAAAAGGATATGTTAAGAATCAGTATTGGCCAAAAGTTTCAATTGTCGAGAGGTACATTGCAGAAGAAGTTATTGAGTTTTATTTGGAGTATATACCAAATTGTAAACCAAACTCGACACAATGGGAGATGTCTAGGTAAAGGTACTCAAAATGTGAACATTAGAAATGTAAGTCGAAAAGAAGTGGACCAATGGTGGTGCAATATTAACAAGTTTTGATTATATTCCAAGATAATAGATAAAAAAGAAAAGTTCAAAATAGCAGAGTTATAATTCAAGTTAAGGCTATGCACATTGGTAGTTCTAAAGAAAAAAAATCTCATTACAACATCTAAGTTACTTCGAAGTGATACAAGACATACGTAAAATTAATTATGTGACATTTAGAATGTCAATATTCAAGTTTAAATGGGTAGATCACAATACGACATGAAAACGAATGATTATGAGTTTACTTTGGTTGATCTAAATAAGATGGGTTATAAAAATGAATCATTTACTATGGCACATCAAGCAAGACAAATATTTTATGTAAACATCGATCTAATGAGAAACGGTTTGTGGTCTTGGAGGGAAGAAGCATGCACAAAACTCACGATGACGACTTTCTATAAATGCACGAGACATGATCTTTCTCATTAAGAACACTTCTTGTTGGTGTGGCCAATGAAGTGGAATTCATGCATCCTATTAGGAGTGATCATGAAGAAGGGATATGGGAAAACATAACTCTCATTAAACCTTTATTTTAATAGTGTTTTCAAATATTTTGTGAAATGAGTTACTTAGATTGCTAGTTTTCAAGATTATGACGAACTCTGAATTTGGCGATGGAAAAATCATACTAGGTAAATTTATAACCTGATTGGCTCAAGTCATTACGAGATGGATTGGTAAAAAAAGGATGCATGTCGACATAAGTCTTCTTCAGGAAAGTCGTAAGGCTTAAATGCTGCAAGTTTTAGAAACTATTTGGGATGATAACTCAATGTCATGTTTTTGTTGTCATTACATCATGGGATGTGGTGGAAGACACAAAGAAAAATCTCATGTGGTAGGATATTCAGGTATTAAATAATTTTATGTGAACACCTTATTAGTTAACTTATTTATTATCCGACATTCACAATTCTATCTCCACCTCCTCGCTATGAGGTCTAGAAGGTTGCTCGCACGAAATCGGATGGACAAATGACTTCATAGTCTGCATAGATCATTTATCAAAAAATCATAAGCATAAATATACATGCTATCATTATTATTTCCCATTGCTCCTAGGTGAAGTATTATTCTTTATGCTTAATTATTATTTATATATTGTAGGATTTCTTAGTTGAGCAGGAAACACAAGACTCATTTGTTCCCTATAATCGAGATGATATTTTAACAACGACAACAAGAACACTAAAGCACCCAAGACATGTGTGGGGTTTAGGGTTTAGGTCCACCTACCAATTGTGTTCACATTTGCTTCTTTTATACTAGATATGTTTTTCAAGGCGAGTTGTCCAACCCATCTATCCTCCTAGAATGATTTGCATCCCATTACTTAATTTCCATCTAAAACTTTCCCCAAACCAAATTCCACTATTGCCCTCTTCACAAACCTTTCTAAGACCCATCCACCATCAAGATTCTTCTTTTAAATCCTTCTTATGTAGAGTCCTCCAAGATCCATATTTGGAATCCAACACTTCCTTCCAAATATATAGATTCTCATTTCCTAAAGACCAATTCCATTTAGCTAGAAGGACATTATTAAACAAATTTATATCTTTTATCCCTAGATCCGTCTTAGGTTTACACACTTGTCCCATTTCACCTAAGAAATGTTCTTTCCTTTCCTACCTCATTCGCAAAGAAAAATCTTCTAAATTTGATTAATCTCTTTAATGGCAGACTAAAGAAACTTAAACATAAACATATAAAAGAGAGATATTGTTGTAAAGACAGACTTAATGAGACATAGTCTACCTGTTTATGATAATTTCTTTCTAATTTTTCTTTCTTCAAATAAGAGAATGAATTGTCACATTCAAAAGATAAAATTATTCATGAATCTTAAGTAGAGCCAATAGGAAATTTACATATAACCAATATTATACATGTTAATAGACACTACAAGAAATAATGATGGTGAGTCTCTAAAAGAGCGACACAAAGAGAAAAAGAGAGACACTACATGGGGTTAGTGTGGGCTTAACATCTCAATAAAAATGAAAGCTAATCTTTTGGGGGCTATGCATTAGAGACGACCTCCAATGGGACACAAATTTATAAGGTACTATTGGCTAAGCCTACATAAAGAAAAATGTATTATTTAACTATAACGTAGGTTTGGGGGACACTTAAATGGATATAAAATTAAATAATTATTAAGAAATGAACTTTAAGCCTAACTCAACCTTATAAAACACATCTCTCTCACGCCAAGGCTACCAACTCGTGCGTTGGACTATATATTATGGGTAGCCTGATAACGAACCGATAGCAATTGGTCTGATAAACCCAACAAACAATCATTAGGATAGACTTGAAATGGCTCTGATACCATATATAAGAAGTGGACTTTAAGCCTAACTCAACCTCATAAAACCAACTTATACGGTGAGATTTGCACCCATTTATATACTATGAAATGTGCTAATCTCTAGTCGATGTGAGATCTCTAACAATAATTAAACTTAGCGTCACCGTTGGGGACACTACGTGAGAAAGCAAATGTGAGTAAATTGTCTCCATTGGGAACACTACCCGAAAAACAAATAGTAGTGTCGCCTAGACCTACGCTAAATGTAATACAATATTAACTTGCATCCACTTTGTGTCCCCATTCTAAACTCGATATTATTCTGTCACTTAATTTTTTTCATTGCATCTACTTTGTATCCTCATTCTAGACGCTAACTTATTATTATTTTAATAATTTTTAACTTGCATCCACTTTCTATCTCCATTCTAGACTCAATATTGTTCTGTTACTTAATTTTTTTCATTGCATCTACTTTGTGTCATCATTCTAGACGCTAACTTATTATTATTATTATTTTAATAATTTTTATTGTGAGTTAAAAGTCTCCATTGTGAACATAATATTTGACATTTATTTTTGTGTCTAAGTAGATTTATTGGCTTCTTTTTTATATCCCTCACTTTTTTTTATTCAGATAAAATGAATTTTTCGCGTGAGAAACTTTACTTAAATCGGTATTTTCTTTAAAGAAGAAACTTGTATTTTTGTCTAGTAAATAAAAAGCCAAAGCATTTGCTTTATTTTGTGGCATATAAACTTCAAATTTCACACAGCTCTCATGATTTCAACGAAGTGAGTTGTGAATTGCACATGTTATCAATCATATCCATTCCATGTGATTATCATTCTTGCAAATTCATGTGCATCAACTGTACGCAGAAACCCCAATATTTTAGTTGAATGTCAATTTCAATAATAAACATAAGACTTTAGTATTTATGATGATTTAGTAATAATTAGTAATAATAATAATGACGGGGATAATAAAAATCAACAAATTTATCATTCATGGGATGATTTAGTATGAAATAATACATTTTTTTTCTTTAAACATTAACAAGAAATAATAATAATAATAATAAAAGAACACGTGCCACATAATAATACCACTTAAAAAAGCTTGAAATCACATGGAGATGGAACCAACCCAAGAAGCATTATTATTATACAAACGGCAAACCTCAATAATTGGCATACCTAACACCTCATCCACCACATGATCACGCCACGTGTCCCTCACTGCTTCATTCAACCGTTTGATGAAACCCCTCTTATACTTCTCACAATAATGCAACACACGTGCCACATGAGTAGGGTCCTTACCCTCCCACCACCGACCCCAACAACCACCCTCCTCACATTCCGGCATGCTCCCGCCGTCCGCCACCATCTCACGGCGGAACCCGGCCGTATCTGCCACGTACTCCACCATGCCATCAAGAAGCCATTGTGGGGCCCCGTCCCACAGCCAAACCCTAGCCATGCCACGTAGAATTGCACCCACTATAGCCATTCTATCATACCCTTTGTCTTCGAGTAACATAGGAGTAATCTCAATGACATAACTGTTGGAACTTTTTCCACCACCGTGGTGGCGGCTCCCGGCGGCGTAGACAGCGACGGTGGCATTGAGATTCCGGCGAGGTAGGCGAAGTGTGACGCTATCTATGTTTTTCTTACGGTAAATATTATTATTAGGGTAAAGGAAGTGTTCCACGTAGGAACTTGTGTTGAGGATAATGCGAGTGGCTTTGTCGTTGGAGACATAGAAGAGAGCGAAACGACGTCCCGCGAGGGAATCTTTGGCGTCGTTTACTATGGAAATGTTAAAGGTTTTGGATGCTTCGTAGTTGGCCCATATTGAGATTAGGGCAAGTAAGAGAATTAAGAGGATTCGGATGAAGATGTTGTTGTTGTTAGTGTCTGAGGATAAGTGTTTGAGATTGTGATGATGTTGCTGATGGAGTGAATGGGAAGAGGAGAGAGTGGAATAATGGGGTATGAGTGGTTGGAGGAGGGAGGGTTTATCTTCCTTCTCCATTAATTTAAGCAATGAGATCATGCATTTGCAACTTTGGGTATATGGGGTGTAATATAAAGTTAAAAATACTTATTTTTATAATATGTATTAAGGTTAACATGGTAGTTGTGGTTTGAAAAGTTTGTATAAGTCCACACATGTTTTAACTTTAGTGTTGTTGTCTCTGTATGAAAAAATATTTTGTATACTTTCTAAAATTGAATTGAAATGCATTTTTTGTGTTGCATTTGAGTGAGAAAATAATACTAATACTTCAAGGTATTGAAAATGTACTTAAGAAACTCACATCTCTGGATAAATATTCTTTGGTATATTATACCGGTCGGCGCCAAACTAATCTGTCTTGGACACCGCGATCGACCGATCAAGTTAAAGAACACTTCAAATCGCACATTAAATAAGAATTACCACAACTTAAAAACATTTAATGTGTTGTAACCGCATCTGAATCATGTGAGAAAATATCTCCGCAAAATCAGTCAAATACTAATTAATTGAAAGATGTTATAGATACTCCTTAAACAGTACACCTCCCTATTTAATAACTGATATTCAGCCTATCATGAAGAAAACCTATAACTAGCACTATAAATAAAACCTCCACAAAGTTGTAAGTTATGTTTTTTACTATGAAAGAACACCCCAAAAATACTAATACAAACGTCAGAGTGTAATCGCAGGTGTCCTGACCGCCTGAGTTCAACCGTGAAAGAAGGAAGCTTGAAGTTACTCAATAGACCAACAGACACCGACACATCACCAAATTGTGTTACATGGTCCTCCTTTTCCTTACATAGTTAATGATACAAAGTTCTAACTAGAAGGAAATTGTAAATTGTAAAAATTTGATGATTGTGAAATGTGAATATAAAATCTTTCCGTTGTGAACCAATTACAAATAATTGTTAATATGATTTTTGAAGAAAGTTATTATAGAAGTCAATATATGTAATATATATATATA
>Ga0123341_1006952_pt1 | contig 10280 bp, 13 predicted proteins | sample Turbeapinknodule_FD_89959 | JGI IMG/M metagenome (GOLD analysis project Ga0123341, IMG submission 89959) | Root nodule microbial communities of legume samples collected from Mexico - Turtle bean Mexico pink nodule | ecosystem: Host-associated > Plants > Roots > Nodule | place: Mexico: Nepantla...
AAAATTCATATAATCATTATAAAAGAATAAATATCATGCTTGTCAAAATGAAATTTATTTTTTTAAAACATAGAAAAATAAGTAATTATTCCAATAATACATGATTTATTTATTTAACTGAGTAACACATTTTATTATTCCTAGTGAGAAATGGGTTGAGAAACCTACACAGTGGAGAAAAGGCCATTTATGTATGACCTTCCTAACCACGACATTAAAAAGGCCAGGTAATTTTTTTTGAAGTGTTTTACATCGGATCATATAGGGTCCGACTTTCATCATATTTTCCACAATATTCACCATCTGTATCCAACCTGACAATTTTCACATTTCTGCCTAATTGTCTTTCCACTTCATTTATATAAATTTTTAGGACATTCACTATTTGAGATTTCTCATATAGTAAATAGACATATCCATAACATGAAAAATTATTAATAAAGGTGATAAAGTACATTTCTTTATTTGAAGAATGTCAAGAAGTTGAATGCTTTATGTGGCTCATTTCTTTATGTATTTTATTGGTTTTCCTTTGGTACAATCCACACCTACATTTAAATCAATAAAATCCAAATTCATAAGGATTTCATTATTTACTAATCTTTGCGTCATTTCCTTGGAAATATATCCCAAACACTTATTCCACAAGTAAGTAGAACATTCGTTGATTAAATTATGTCCAGTGCCAACATTATGACATGAGGTCGTAAGAGTTTCAACATATAGATTGTTAAATTCAATTTATATAAATCATTATAAAGTGTACTAGATCTAATTATACAAGTACACTTATACAAACTAAAACAACCATTCCGAAACCTATAAGAGTATCCAACAACATCAAGTTTAGACAAAGAACTAACTTCCTAGAAATGTTAGGTACACAAAAAATATCAAACAAATATAAATAAAATCCAGTGTTAATAATTAAACGATAAGTCCTATAGCTTTACATGTAACCTTCACTCTATTTTCCATGACAAATTTCTCATTTGTGTTTATGGTTTGGGTTAAAAGGAATTCATACATCATATTAGAAACATGAGTTGTACATCTATAATAAATCCACCAAATATAATAGTGAACTTCAGTTAAGTTTGATTCAAAACATACATAAACATTATGCTCACCTTTATTTTGAACCACACTTTACGTTTGGGGAAATTCTTTTGCAAATGTCCAAACTTCCCACAAAAATGAAATTTGTCATTTTTGTTTTGAATATTAGTAGAGAACGCACTAATCTTTAATGGTCATTTGCCATTTCCATGTTGTTTATCAACTTTATTTCCAGTTCTTAATTATTCACATAATGAATAAAGTAGTTACCTTGATTCTTAAGTTTGGTTTCCTCATGAACTTGTGCAATTCAAGCATATTCTATTTGTCTTTCATGGTATTATAGTTCATTTGGAAATGACCTTACTCAGACTTAAAATCACAATGATAAAATTTGAAAGGAAAAAAAATACACTTCTCATAAAATAAACAATTTTGTAGGATAATGTTTTTTTTTTATCGGCAATAAAAAATAAATAAATGGGAACCACTTCAGAGGTGGTTCAACCCTTATACATAAAGAGCAAAACACCTTACCATACTCCTACCACAAAACGCCTACCTGATTATCTAAGGAACAACCAAACTAACCATAGGAAAACATTAAATTACCATCTTCATACAATCCACTGGGTTCAAAACCCAATTAGAGTACCCGAAGGAAGCACAATGAGACTTTGCGTAAATCCACGACCAAACCTTTACCTGTACTAAGGCGAATACTTCGAACGCATCTACCACCCCCTATCGAAGGACACACAGTTCCTATGATTCCAAATACCACTCACAACTCCAACCCAAATTGCACCCCAAACGTCATTAACCGAATCTGAAGTCTGACTTAACCTGAACTGTAGAAAGTTTGCCAAAGGATCCTTATGAATAACGAAGGATACGCCTAGCCACTTAAAACAAAGACACCAAACACGCCAAGCGAAATCGTAGACGGAAAACAGATGACTGGACGACTCTTCCACCATCCCACACAGACAACACAAGGGATTCTCAATTACCACCCCGCGTCTTTCCAGATTTACCCTAGTAGCAACCTTATTCTCTATCACCCTCCAAGCTGTGAACAAAGCAGAAGGCAAGGCTTTGCACCTCCACAAATTACTGTAAACTGGAGGGACCTCCCCAACTGTATCCTTCCTAACTTGAACATAGGTTGAGTTAACCGTAAAAGTTTGGAACTTCCAAATCCAACAATCTTCCTTCCCCAGTTCCAACTTCACCCTGGATCGTTACTTTATAAATTGTCTAGGAAGCCTGGATTAGTTGTAAGAGGAGTTTCAAAAAAGTGATACATCCAAGAAGATGTATGCTCTAAATTTGATAAGAGAGTTTGAAATTGTTAGAATGAAGGAAAATGAATATATGAAAGAGTTTGTTGACTATGTAAGACTTGAATTAGTTTATCTTCTAACAAAGATTGAATAGAAAATTTTCTCTCATGAGAAAAAATAAGGAATTTTCTGTGATAATAATAATAAAACTGATAAATGTTCTTACAAGCCACTAACTACAAAATGACCTCTCGCGATAGAAAAAGTATCAAAAGGTGCTTTAGTATCACAAACTAAAGTTAAGATATCTTTTTTTTTATCAGCAAAGAATTAATAAATTAAAAAAGGGGACACTTCAGGGCTGTCCCAACCCGTATACATAAAGACCATTCACCAGGGAGCACATATAAGGCTCACACAAACCTGCAAAACTAGATACTCTTCCTATAAATTTTAAGAACTAAACACACTTTCCAGCAGAGAGCCATTAAGCTAGAGGACCAAAAAGTTGATGGCTTCAAAGTTTGATGGATCAAAAGGGCAATTTCTCCCATTCCAAAATCCAAGATTCACCATCGATGCCAATAACAAAGTGATAGCAGCAGCACACCATACCAAGATGTGTTGGTCAACGTCACTCTTCACACTTCCAACATATGAAAACTGCACACTTAAAATCGGAAAACAAGCTCCTGCAGCAACCAAAACCAGCTACCTCAAAGCTCAAAGCTGTCTAATAAGCTACTGCAGACTAGGGGTTCATTACTGATGTGCCTAGCTCAAGTCACACTTTGCTTCACAACAATAGCAACGCATACTCCCAATGCCACTATACACTAGATCAATCGAAACACAACACCAGATCAGGCAGCAACATAAGATGTTCCAACATCAACCCAAACCACACTAACCTACAACATTACCCACTCAAGGCCAGACAACACCTTTACAACTCAGAAGTGCAAAGCAGATTCAAGATTGGAAACTATTACTATGGCCTTCCCCCTGAAAATTAAAAGAGCGAGAACCACTATGTCCTCCCTCCAACTGCCTGCCCTCTAAATAAAAAGAACCAGCTTGTATTTATCATTCAGATGCACTGCACACTACAGGTAGAGAAAAATCCAACTACATCAAATTTTCCCCCTTCACCTTACACCCCATTCTGAACAGTTTTACACCTCCTTGCCACTAGCTGGACCAACCTATTAGAAAACCAGCCCATACATGGCCTCTCTTCTGCTGGCTCAAAGGCCTACCAGACTCCCTCAACACCATCAAGAGCCAAAACAGTCACTTCACCATAACACCTTCCATTACTTACAACACCTGCTCCTTTAGCACACCAACAACCTGCACTCTCTCCAGCCCCAACACTGGGGATCCTCTTGCACCAGACAACCCCTTTGAAGACTTTTTGCCAAGCCGCTCTTCTGCTCTTGATGACAGCTCCTCTGCTTTTACCTCTGTTCCTGCAGCACCTAAGACCTCTCCTCAAGAAAAACACCTACCATCAACCCGTTACTTGAAGCTTTTAATACATATAAGTGGGTTTAGGACCCAATCAGCCAGGAATAGCTACAACGGTTACCTTTATGCTTTAACCATTGCCATGATTTGAGTTGAGCCATCAAGAAAGTCTCTTCCGCATCAACAACACCTTGTTTGAACACAACTGAATTCCTATGCTCCCAAATACTCCTCACTACACACGCCCAAACTCCTTTCCACAAGAGATTTTGTTTATTACTCACTTGAGGCAAGCAGAAATTTTCAAAGTGCATCAAAGGGACATTGTGCTGCACAAACGAAATGCCAATCCATTTGAAACACAACGTCCATACTTTCATGGCGAAGGGACATTCTAGGAAGATATGATGGCAAGATTCCTCCTTTGCTTGACATAGCTCACATAAGATTGTGTTTAACAACACTCCTCTCCTTCTCAAACCAACTCTAGTTGGGATTCTACCTAGGAGAACTCTCCAAGCTGTGGTTATTGTATTGGGGAAGGCTTTGATTCTCCACAGATACTCAAACACTTCCTGGTGCGGACTTCTGATCTCTTTCACTAAGCATTCATATGCAGAATGGACAGAGAAGGACCCCGAACCATCACACCCCCACGTCTGAACATCTTTTTGATCCCTTAACAAGCTTACTCGGGATAAAAGTTGGACAAGGTTAGTTTCCAACGGGGTTTCCCACTCAAACCTATCCCTTCTCCACCTTAAATTCCACCTCCATGCGGCACCTACCCACTCCCCAACCTCACTCACCATTAGACCCTGGTCTAAGGATAGTGAGAACAGGCTAGGAAAGAGGGATTTGAGATTCATATTGCCAATCCACACATCCTCCCAGAAATTCACTTTCTCACCCCCTCCTACCTTCCATACTAACTGATTATGGAACCACCCTCCTCCTTCTCCCTCAGTACATACTTTCTGCAGATCTCTCCACCACCATGATTGGAATTTCACTGGACCAAGCGAACGATCGAAATTCATCCCATACTTTGAAACCAGTAAGTCTTTCCACCTCCCCTTTTCTTCCGACACAATCGCCATCTCCACTTGGCTAGGAGGGCATAATTGAACTTCTGAATATCTCTGATCCCCAACCCACCCTCCTCCTTCGGTTTGCACACATCTTCCCAACTGACCCAAGATATCAGCCTCTTCTCCTTCCCCCATCCCCACAAAAACCTCCGTTGAATGCTGATTATGCTTTTATATATAGATTCTGGTGCTTTGAAGATAGAGAGGTAGAATAGCGGAATCGCTGAGATAACCGATTTGATTAGGCATATTCGTCCTGCCATTGACTAAAATCCTCCTTTCCAAACATTGAGTCTAGCTTTGAGTTTGGTTAACACAGGTTCCCAAAACTTCACCTTCCTTGGGTTCCCCCCCACTTCTAATCCTAAGTATTTAAACGGGACTCCCATCTGGGCACAACTCAGGGTCTTCGCATAGCTTAGCAAAGCGAAGCTATCCACATTTACACCTGCAATCTTTGACTTATGAAAATTTATCTTTAAACCTAATGCTAGCTCAAACCCCCTTAGAATCGCTTTCACTGCAACCACATTGCCATGAGACGCTTCACAGAGAAAGAGGGTATCATCTGCGAATTGCAAGATACTGAGCTCCCCCTCTCCTCTACCAAACTTAACTCCTGATAGCAGATTGGCCTTATTCGCTTGCCTGACTAACCCAGCTAGGCCTTCTGCTACCACAATGAAGAGGAACGGGGCAAGCGAGTCGCCTTGCCTCAAACCTTTTGAAGGTTTGAATTCCTCCGTTGGGCTCCCATTGACTAAAACAGACACTGTGGCCGATTCCATACAACCTCGCATCCACATCACCCACTTACTGTGAAAACTCATCTTATATAGCATATCATACAGAAACTCCCACCTCACCGAGTCGTATGCTTTTTCAAAGTCCACCTTCAAGCATAGACCACTCCTCCCACGCCTTCTAAGATCCTCTACCACCTCATTGGCCACGAGCACACTGTCCAAAATCCCTCTCCCCTTTAAGAAAGCAGATTGACTTTCATCAACAACAAAGTTCAACACTTTCTTTATTCTATCAACCAACACCTTTGCGATAACTTTGTATATAGCCCCCACTAAGGAGATGGGTCGATATTGCTCCAATGAGGAGGGATCCTTCACTTTTGGTACCAATGCTATGAAGGACGCATTACATCCCTTAGGAATAGACCCTGTTTCATGGAACAAGGCCAAGGCCTTAACAAACTCATCTTTTATAAACTCCCAACTTTTCCTGATAAAGTTGAAGTTGAACCCATCGGGTCCAGGGCTCTTTGATCCTTCACATTGCCACACCGCTTCTTTGACTTCATCCTCCTTAAAATCAGAAATAAGTATCAAGTTGTCTTCTGGGGAGAGTGTTTTAAACTCAACTGCATCAAGCCTCACCCCAAAATCCCTTATTGCTTTGAACGTAGTCTCAAACAATTTCTTTGCTTCTGCTCGAACCGTACATGGCTCCTCACACCACTGACCCCCAACCTCTACACCTTTCACTTCATTTCTAAGCCTTCTCCATCTCAAGGAAGAATGGAAAAATTTGGTGCACGAGTCTCCATGCTTGAACCAACAAACTCTTGCTTTTTGGCTAATGAGAGAATCAATCTTTCTGTCTACCTCCCCTAGCTGGTTCAGTAATTCCAATCTTGCCACCCTCCCACTTACCACCGAACCTCCATCCATATCTTGGTTGTCAAAGGCCTCAATTTCGCGCAAAATACCATTCTTAATGGTATACAAGTTGTCGTACACGTCTCTATTCCAGATTTCTAAATCCCCTTTGAACAACTTCAGCTTATCCTTAAGGTTCAAGATAACATTCCCTTGGATTGAATAGGATTGCCACTTTTCCTTCACCATCCCATTAAAACCTTTATCCATATGCCAGGCATCAATGGTTCAAAAAGGTTTGGGACCCCAGTCCTTATCCAAGGTCTTCACCACCAAAGCACAGTGATCAGACACTTTCCTCTGTTGGACATATTGTTTGCATTTTGGCCATATATTCAACCACTCCTCAGAGACAAGGATTCTATCAAGTTTGCTCTTAGTCGACCCATTTGCTTTAAACCACGTGTAAGTTTTCCCTACAATAGGAAGATCCAAAAGCATATTAGATTCAATAAACCTATTGAATCCATTAATCTCACTAGTATGACACTTGAAGTAACACCCCAACTACTAGCTCCTCTCCTTTCTCGTCTGCTTCTTACAACATTAAAATCCCCACAGAGACACCAAACCAACTCCTGTGACGCCCCTTTAATTCCCGTAATCTCCTCCCAAAGCATCTTCTTTTCTCTTAAACTGCAAGCTGAGTAGATATTTGCAATAACACACTTTCGTGTGGACCTTAGGTGTTGACCATAGATAACTATGAATCCCTTCCTCATCACATGACTTTCGTAGCAGAATTTATCTTTGTGCCACATGGACAACAAGCTTCCACCTCCATTGTCACCTTCATAATGAATCCACCCGATTCTATTATCCCCCCACAAAGCAAAACACCTAGCATCAATGAACCCCTTCAGCTTCGTTTCTTGAATGCATACAAACTCTGCTCCTTCTCTTGAAATCAGATTTTTCAAATATATGGTCTTTGTTCCTCCCCCCAAACCTCGTATGTTCAAGCTAACAATCAACATAAGAGACCTTTTATAACACCCTCTTCAAGCTTGTGTGCAAATTCTACATCTCCCACTTCCATACTCTGATATTCCTGCACAACCTCTTCTTCGATCCTTCGAAAAACAATTCCCATAAGCTTACCCAGCTCCCATAGTTAAGATATCTAATAATGGAAAAAAAATGTTGGTAATATATAAATTCTTTGAAGTGGGAGACTTTTGTTTTTTAATACACGAAAACTACATCAATAAAAATATGAAAGTATTTGTCTACACTATAAACTTTGTTTTCTGACTTTTTTTGGGTTAGTTAAACTCAACAATAATATTAGGTATGATATTTATGCACTTTTTAGTTGTTTACACCTTTTCATCTTTTATAATATATTATCACGTTTGATAAGTTAATAAATTATTAAAATATTATAATCTCACGTGTATCTATCTTCAGTAATATATTTTATCATTGTTAATTATCATTATTTATAAAATTGTAAGTATTAAAAAAGTATGTTATACATGATCAACACGTCCATGGAACCAACGGTTGAGAATAATTCAGTAATTATAGTCGAGCATATCATGGGAACCTGCCTCAACATATACTCCTCAAAAAGTTAAATTAATATAATCAGGTACGGAAGGTTTAACTAATAATTAATTAATAATCAAGGTACGAAAGGTTTAACTAATACGATAATTAACTCAATTATATGTGTTAATCTAAGTCTTCATTACAAAGACCCACATGATTCTATAAACAGGTAAACTGGGATAACTAAATAACTAAATTGACACATATAATAATTTTAACTATAATACTGAAATACTAATTTAAACATTGAATAATATTTTATATATATTCTTTTTATATTTTTATAAAAATCAAAAGTATAGGCCCATACGCAGAAAACAACATGCCCTTAAGATTAGGAAATCACAATGGCTGGGATGTGTCCTAACTTGATGGACATTATGGTATTAGAATTAATATATCTTTTATATAAATGTATATGAAAAATGTATTAATGTATAATATACGTGATAAAAATAAAATAATAATTTAGTATAATTGTATCTAATATATGCACTAATAAATTACATGGAATTTTATTGATACAATTGTTCCTAACATATGCAAAGTAGCAAATCATATGAAGTATGTATTTTTAATCTAGTTGTATATAAATAGTAGATATGTGTTAAATAAATATACATAAATATTTTTTCTATAATATTTGATCTGAGATATATATTTTGATAAGAGCTTGAAGAGTTACCAATAACACAAAGACCTGGTGGATGTTTTGTATAAGATGAGGAAAAATAAGAAAGAACAAAAGTATAACTAAATGAAAAATATTCCTTTTTAAGTATAATAGTTAAAATCAATAAATTTAAAAAGTTATTGCGTAACTCAAAAAAATTCATATAATTGTTATAAAATGCATAAATGTCATGTTTGTCAAAATGTAATTAATCTTTTGTTTGATATTGTTAAGGAATCAATTTGCTGAGATTACATTTTTTTTCTTTGAAACTTCGTGATTTTGTTATTAGAATTTTGTTTGAAAGAAGAAATCATGATCAGATATATGAATCATGTTTCTTTTTGACAACCTTTCCTTTAAATCTTTCCATATACCAAAGACATTGTCCATACAAATGATGCTTTGTACGGTGAGTGAAGAAACAACCTTTAGCATCTAGGAAACAACCAACATATTGGCTCTCTGCCATCTTGAAAATAATAAGGTGGTATGAGTGGGAGCTTCTATGGTTTAATCAATGAAACCTATCTTATTTTTTGAAACGAGACTCATTTAAAATAAATGAGACCAATGATGATAGTTTGGTCCCTCAACAATAATAGAGAGAAGAATTATCAGATGAACTAACACGGTAAGGAAAACAAAATTTTTGTGAGGATCAACAACTTCATCCATGGATAAATGGAACAACCAGAACTCTTATAAGAACTCTGATACCATAGTGTTAAAAAAAACAAACCGAGATGAACATAAAAGAGAAAAAAAAAACAAAAGATATGAGAAAGAATATAGAAATATTTTTTCTTGTATTTTATTTTCCTTGTTTAAATCAAAGCAAAGAGTCTGAATATATACAAGTAATACACTATCTAGTTAAATAGATAGAATGTAAAATATACATAAACAGCCAATAAAGACTAGAATAAAAAAAGATAAAATAAAGATTAGATAAATATAAAAAAAACAGTTAAGAATTAGAGAAGACAAAATTAATATCATCTCCCTCCAAAAATCTTGTATCCAATTTTTAATGACAAGAGAAATAATATTTGCGATCCTGAAATCTTAACCGTAGTCCTCAAGAGAGATTTTCGTGTATTGAATTCAATCAAAGATTGTGGGATTCACACAAATATGAAATTTTATTTTTACTTGCAAAGAGATAGATTGTGGTGTAAAATATTTAGGCTTTTGTAAATAAAATGCATCTGACTCATCCACATAAGTTCAGGTTTAGTACAGTGACGAGTAGTATTAAATAAATAACTTGACCTGGGTCAACACAAAATCTTTCCCAAAATTTATTTAGAGCGAATAAATATGTGAATACCTTTCAATTAGTCATTCTCCTGTGTTCTTATCCGAACGGATAAAGAATTGTAGGAGTGAAATATTCATATAATTCGAAAAAGGAAGTACACATATGTATTTCTATCTTTTTAGGATTAAACAAAAGGATTAGCAAATAAAA
>Ga0123341_1006953_pt1 | contig 10279 bp, 7 predicted proteins | sample Turbeapinknodule_FD_89959 | JGI IMG/M metagenome (GOLD analysis project Ga0123341, IMG submission 89959) | Root nodule microbial communities of legume samples collected from Mexico - Turtle bean Mexico pink nodule | ecosystem: Host-associated > Plants > Roots > Nodule | place: Mexico: Nepantla...
AAATACCAAAAAAAAAAAAATTTCGAGACTTAGGGAAAATAGCCTTTTAATTCACCAAAACCCAATCCCCCCCCCCCCAAAAAAAAAAAAAGATAGACCGCTGATCCTATACAAAATAAAATAATAAAAATCAATTAGCCATGACCGAATGCTGATCCTACACTAGATTTTAGCAGAAGATAGGTGTGATCAGTATAAAGCTTAAATAACAAAAAAAAGGACAGTAGATCAAAGAACTGTTAAAAGAAAATAAAAAATTCTGCTTATTCAGAAACAGATTTATAGAAATAAAAATAAAGCTAAATTTCAAGAACAAACAATTACCTCTTGAAGCTGTAAAAGCTTATCTCTGGTATATTGCACACGTTCACGAACCTCAAAACGTGAATCTCCGGTCTATAAATCAAAAACAATAAACAATCAAGATACAGATCTCTATGCAAAGCCCACACTAAAACCACGACCTTACAACCAATAAACACCTCATATATGATAGTATGCAACGATAAACATCACATAATCACATTTATTTTCCATTCAAGTCCTTTACAAAACTCTGGTGATAAAAATGGTTATAAATTAACCAGCATACACGAAACTCAATGATGAACCAACATTTCTCCTAACATTTGCTAAGACAAAACCGTCCCCCTTTTCAATTCCTTAGAAACAAATACGCTGATAACACAACAGACTCATTTACTACGTTGTGTGGGAAAAAGCCTCTCTCTTGCATAAGATACGTGTGAAACATTAAAAAAACATAAAAACTTCCTTAATGCAAAGGCAATGAACCAACATGCCTAGCAACATTAGGCCAACACAGTCGTTTTTTAAGGAAAATCGCATAGGCAGAGGCAGCTCTTGCAAACTGTTTTACTGCAATGGCATTTCCTGTGAGAGGGAACCCCATTGGTATTGATATTCACTAACAACCGTAGAACCAAACCCTAGTTCCAAAGACAAACTTGTAGGAATGTGTGTGGGTCCTTTGTGGGCAATCTAAAACTCAAGAAAGCCCACCTAAAGCCCACACGTTGCTTTGTGTCCATATTTACAGCAAGAACCCATAGCTGAGTGCTCCCACCAAGAATCAGGACATTCCAACTTTAATACCCTAAACTTAAATTCTACAACCATATTCATCAAATATAAAATGATAACAATAGTAATAACAAAAGCAACAGCAGTTGGGTAAGTGTAACGAGATCCAAAGAAAAGGTGGTTGAGAAATCGGAGAAGTGAGTGGAGAGAAGCGAAAGATCTGACCTTGAGGGAGAAAGACGCATGGGGGCGCGTGAGAGGGAGATCGGCGGAGGAAGTGAAAGAGGAGGAGGAGAGAGCAAAAAGCCTGCTTCCGCCGCCACGACCGCCGCCAGGCCTCAAGCTTAGAACCGTTGAATCAGCCTGCTGCATATCACTACTGAGTGCCACAGACTAGAGAGTGTTGATTGATGGATTGTTGTTTCTTCTCTCTCTCTTCTGCGCAGCGCCAGAGAGAAGAGAAAGAAAAACAGTGCGGGAAACAAATAAAACCCTTACACCAAACAACAATTGCAGCGGCTACGCTACTTACTCCCTCTATTTCCCCAAAATTAGTGTCCGCAACCGCATTTATTTTTTTTTAAAAAAAATTTCAAAATATAACATATATAAGCTCAAATTTTTATTTTTTTTTCATCGGATCTAAAATTAAAAGTAGTATAAATCCAAATAAGAAAAAAAATCATATCTAAAATTCACAATATCAAGATCTGATCTTCAACAATTTAACTCCATCAATGAAATTATAATTTTTGAAATCAATAACTTTAAATAAATTTTACTTGCACCAACATTGCTTCACTTATTAATAATTTTAAATAGAATAAAGTATTTAGATTTCTCTTTAAGAAAATATACAAGGATAAAAAAAAAAGTCTACAATTGTGATTTGCAAAGACCCATTATTCAATTGGATATTTTGATAGATTTTATCCTGATTTTTTACTAATTTTGAAAGATTTAAAGTATTCAAGTGGATACTTTCTTTTACTACCCTAAAACACGGTATATTTCCCTATATCAATGTAAATGAATATAGCTTCTCACTCCCAATGGATAAAAGTCATTCAAAACTCCAAAGTTCTTTGTTTTCCAAATGAGGTTTTTTAGTTTCATCCATATAAGAAAGTTGAAAACCCACTTTTAAAGTTAAAATCTCTATAAATACTGACACGATCCCCGTTATATTAAAAGAATCTCATAACACTATCCCTACCATTAAAGTGTAAAGTCATAAATAAGATTTCATATGATTATATATATATATATATATATATATATATTTACATACAAAAATCTTGTTACAAATACTTCAGGATAAAATTGTCTAATGTAACACTAAGTAAAATAATTTACAAGACTTAAAGTTTGAAAATAAGTCTATCGATGCATCAAAGTCTATATGAAAAACAAAACTTACTTAAAGAGTAAACATGAGAGAAATACATGAATGAGAAAAATAGATAAAGTCTAAATGTAAGCTAAAAAAAATATACATCATCCAAAAAATAACAAAGTAAAGTATGATAATACATTACGAGAATTCAAAGAAGTGAACAAAATTTATGTTTATATCACAAGACACTTTGAATTACAAGAACTTCTATAAGTCATGAAAGTTCACTTGTGCACCCCAAAGGTGATTCTAACATGGTGAACCAACTATTTGAGTTTATATACCTTGTGAGTATTACAAAAAGAATATGTATATATGAAGTTGTCCTTCATATTGAAATAAATTATTAGCTTTAGAATGGGAGAGTTTGAATAGAGTTTAAAACTGATTTGAAAAAAAAAATCGCAAGAGGCTTATTAGACATTGCAGGGGTTGTATAATGGTTTTGTAAACAAGTTCACAAATGCTTTCGTAAATATTTGTAACAAGACAACAAATAGTTGAAAATTCAAGAAATAGAAATCAATAAGGAACATTTTGGTGGTTCACCCTTAACTTAGGTAATGTTCAATTCTCCTTTGCCAACTGTAAAGATTTCCACTAATTAAAAATTGATTACAATGAATATCACTATTACTCATAGCTTATAATGAATATACAAAACCACTCAGTGCTACTAATCTCTCGTGAGATTATGCATCAAATGTATTATGTTACTCTATATACAAAGTACACAAAGTCTCTATAGGATATATTAAAATAAAGTTGTTTGATATAATGTTCACTCTTTACATAGAAGATATATGAAATGTACACTACTCGAACTAAAAGACTAAAATTCACAATAGTAAAAGATTACAAATGTAGTTCTCTCTTAAGAATTTTTTTAACAAAACATTTGTCAAGTGAGATTATTGTATGACTACACATCATTAGATGATATCTTGCAAAAATTTGAAAAAGTTTTAAAATACAATTCAACCATAAGAAAAGTTTTCCACAACAATAATAATACATTTTAACCTGATTATCATTGCATTGTTGTTTTGTTAGCATCACACATTTGATTTGTGAGTTTCTTGGTACCTTACCAGTTTTTTTCATACTTTGTTTGAAGGTTTTTATTGTTTAATTATTTTTTGTCTATTTTTTCAATTATATTGCTTATTATTTGTTATACATTTTTAGAACTTGGTCCAATCCCACCACTACCTGAATAAAATTGTGATATTGAGTTTGACTAGTTATTGCACTTGAAATTAATCCCTTTTATAGGTAAGAAAATTTATTAACGAAATAGGTTTCTTTTGTAAAAACATGAAAGAAATGTTGTAATTCAAGTTTAAGTGATGATATTTTATTTTCTATAGGTTGCAACTATATGCACAATTGATATAATTTGTTTTTATGTCCCATTTAATTTCTTGGTCAAGTTTGTCATATTGACCTGTTGTCGTATTTTTTACGTTCCTTAAATTGTTTCTATTTTGTTTCGTATTTATTAGTGTTAGACTATAAGAATATATGATTTTAACTTTTAATGATATTAACTATCGAATATTATGATTTTATTAATTTATTATTTAATATATTTTTCAGGTTTTGAATAATATGTTTTTACTATTATATATTTAATTATGAAAAGAAAAGGTAAATCACATTAATTGGTTTAGTTTGTTTTAGATTTTTTTATTTCAATTCGAAACAAATTGAATCGCATGTATTTTTTATATTTGATTTGAATGTATTTTTAACAAAAAAAACCAAAACCAAATCGCACCGCAAACACCTCTGGTGAATGCACATGTCTACGAGGTGCCTTCTACACTTTAATGACATGTAACATTATCTATGTGTATCCATCATGGAAGTATTACATATTTGGCATAAAAAGAACAAACACGCCCAATAAATGTTTCCTCATTCGTTAGGGGATCACTCATTCATTCATTGCCCTTATATAGGAAGAATATCAAGATGGAACATTAGTTTGTGCGTTAATCTTTAATCCATCCATGTAGTAATAAAGGATATATGGAGTGATTCTTTGACCTCCAAACAAAACCACGAGAAGAAACATGCACAACACAATAAATATTGATTATTAGTTGTAGTGTGTGAGAACTCTCTTCAATAGTTGTTCCTATCTTTCTTCTGTAATATCATTGGGACCTTAATGCCTTAAAGTATCTGAGTCTTAAGGTCTTGCATGAACGTATAATTATTTTTCATTTTTAGGTGACATTAGAAGTTAATATCTCACTATACACATAATACTCCCAAATAATCATAACAATTACATGATTCTCCTGCCTAAAAAGTTTTACAACTTCATACCTTATCTAACCTAAAGGTTCACCAATGGACATTTCCCAGGTACCCTATTATAGTTGACTCATAAACCTCCAATCATCACTTACTGATATACAATTATCATATTAGTCAACAACCTCCTCCATCCCTAACCTTAACATCTAAACTTATTGTTTAGGTACAACAATGGAAATCGAGCATATAACCTCCAACATCATCATCAATTCATATATGGTTGCCCTATTCAGTCATTGAACAATCCACCTTTTAACAAATAAAGTTTTCATTTTATGTTCATAACTCATTATAAAAGCCATGAAAATTTAACATGAACTCCAACATAAAACAACAACAAAAAATGTTAAAACGCAGTAAAGTATTTATGAATTTCGTTAAGGTGTTTTTGGATTTTTTTAAGGGACCACTACGTAAACCAAGTTGTATTAAGTTTTCTCACAACACATCTTAACTCCAACCAAGTTAAAGTTTGAGACGAAGGTGGAGCAATCTAACTCCTGAAAAAATAATTTTATTAAGCTTAATAACACGACAACAATATCATAAAAGAAAATAAAGTGACATAAGGAATATTTCAGTAGAATAAGGTCTAAAATTGGCAGGGTGGGTTGAGAAGATTGATTGTTGAAGGCAGTGTAGAGAGTAAAAGTATTGTTGTTGTGAAAGAAGATGTTTCGGGTGAGCAACAATCTGATTGGGGTGCTGAATTTGCTCGCATTCCTTCTGTCGATTCCCATTCTGGTGACGGGCGTGTGGTTGAGTAAGCAAGCCAACACGGAGTGCGAATGGTGGCTGGAGAGAGTCTTCATCGTTTTGGGTGTTTTCCTTTTGCTCGTGTCTCTGGCAGGTCTGGTCGGCGCATGTTGTCGTGTCTCATGTCTCCTCTGGCTCTACCTCTTCGTCATGTTCCTCCTCATACTCCTTCTTCTCTCCTTCACCGTCTTCGCCTTCGTTGTCACCAACAAGGGTGCTGGTCAAGTCCTTTCCAACCGAGGCTACAAGGAGTACAGGCTCGGTGACTACTCCAATTGGTTTCAGAACAGAGTCAACAACGCTCACACCTGGAACCGAATTCAGAGCTGTCTCCAATCTTCCAAACTCTGCTCCAAATTTCAAACCCAATTCGCCAACGACACTGCTCAACAGTTCTACGCTCAGAACTTGTCCGCGCTTCAGGTATTCTCTTCCGCATTTCCTTTCTTTTCGAATTTCTTTGTTTCCACGTCTTCAATGCAAATTCAACTCCTTTAATCTGCTATAAAGCCTCTTGAGCCGTGGTTCTCTACTTGTCTAGTACTGTCTGTGCCTTTTCCCTCTGACCCACCACCGTGTGGTTTTCATTTCCACTTCTGGAGAAACTGTTTCTTCGATCTGCTCTAGCTTGTGAGCACGAGAGGTGTTTGTGTGATTTTATGCCCTAAGTAGGTTTTTCTTTAGTGTTCTTTCACCAAATTTTTAATGGTGGCATGGATGCTTGTGCTGTTAGAGTAAAAAGTAAGTTGCTTTTCATTTCTCTTGAGCTGCACTTGTGTTGCAATCAGTAATCTTTTGTTCCTTGCAGCATTTAGACAACGCTTTTTTTCCCATTTATGATTTATCTAGTTTTCATAAAAGCTTTTAAACTTTCTGAACGATGTTTGGGGTACCTCTACCTTTTTCATCTGATCTTTCTCTTTCAGTTTCTTTTCCATCAGAAATTTCACTTTTTGTTTCTACTTGTACCTTCTTTCTCGTTCTGCACCAAAAAATAAGGTGTAAATAAACCATTTGTTTTTCTTTGTTGTGTATGATAAATTGAACTGTTACTTTCGTTTGTTTTGCCTTCTATTGAATTAAAAACTGAGAAAGTAACAAGCTCCTATGTTCACATTTGGCCTTTACTTTTGCACTATGGAGTATGAAGTCATCATCTTCGTGGTTTTTGAGCCAATATTGAATGAATTGGTCAAGTGATTCTGAACGGTTCTTCTTAGCAGGACTCATAATGAAAAGTAGGAACTGACCTATACTGAACATGATGACTACCCTTCTTGGAGACTAGTATTAGAATAAATGTTTCATACTGTATTTTGTTAATTTAACCTTTAATTACCACAACATGCAAAACTGTAGTTGATTGACGACCTTTACACGTTTGCTTTTGAATCTGAGTTGCTCAGCGCAGTATATGTTCTTGGCATGACTTAGAAATTTTAGGTCTCATGGTTTTGCACTTGTTGTTTTGTGCTTCAGTCCGGGTGTTGCAAGCCATCAGACAGCTGCAACTTTGAGTACCAGGGTCCATCTGTCTGGAATAAGCCTGAAGGTGCAAATTATACCAACTCTGACTGTAATGCTTGGGAGAATGATCCAAATGTTCTGTGCTTCAATTGCCAAACATGCAAGGCTGGGTTCCTACAGAACCTTAAGACTGACTGGAAGAAGGTGACAATTGTGAATGTCATATTCCTCGTCTTCCTCATTATTGTGTACTCTGTTGGTTGCTGTGCATTCCGGAATAACTTGAGAGATAATCGGAAGCACTAGATGCAGCGATGTATGTTAGAAGCATGTAAATGAGGCAAGTAATTTGTTTTTATTTTCCTGGATTCTGTGATAAGGTATGTTATTTGTGTAGTTAGCTTCTACAGTTAGTTTCTAAGCTATGTTCCTGCTCCCACCTTCTATTGCCGTTTCCTAGTTTGATCACCTTGGATTGCCGTTTGCCGAATACTTCTCAGCTATGGTTTGTTTATTATCTGAAGCATTTTGTCTACTGTGTTAGGCGTAACCATATGAATCAAGTATTGGAGTGGAGCTGTGGTTCCTTTTCCAATTGAATAAGATGATTCGTGATTTGTTGTTGAGGTGTGGAGATAAGATATCTGTTTGGAGAACGTGTCGAGAATGAGTGGTATGGGTCTGCCACTCGTTTTATCCTCCTTTTCCTCGTTGTATCATGACTAATCGTTTTGGTTTAGACCTCAAAATGTGGGGACACGTTAAGATAGACATAGATTGTTTGATTTGATTGTAGCAGCTGTTCTTGTCGCAACTCTATGTGGCATCTTTTTCACAACGTGGAATTGAAAAGAAATAAATGCTTTGAGGGTCAGTATTCTTGCCTCTATCACCACTATTCTTGTCGCTACTCAGCTACCTCTTTCTGTGCTAGAATATGGAATCGTAAAAATTTCAACTTTTTAAACATTGTGAAATGAGACACTACTTTACTTTCTGAGTTTCAGATTATTGGAATGGATGTTTTCAGTCTACTTTAATCGCATCATATTTATACTTTTTCTAATGATAAAGGAAAACGAAGGGCATGATCAACACCTCCTTTATCATATTTACACGAGTGAGAGAAAAGAGAGTGAGGTTTAAGGGTAAATGAAAATGAATTTATGGAGGCTGGGAATAATATGCTTCCAAAGTGGTAGTAACACCTCCTTTTACTTGCTAAACTCACACTCTCTAAATTCTCTGGAGGAGAAAAAGAGAACAAGTGAGCGAGAGAAGAGGAAATATGAGATTTGAAGGCGAAGGAAGATGAATCTTTGAAGGTCCACAAATATCTTAGAAGGCTGATCAGCAACATCATTGTTAGATGGTCCACAAATATCATGCTCTCACATTTTGTTCTTATCACTTATAGCTAGTTAAAGTGAGTCTCATCATCTCAAACAATTGTAGGGTTGATGTATCTGTTCTTCTTGATCTGCTAGCTCCTGTTATATGATGCTCCAACTGCACTTTTGATGCCTCTTTGATGAATCTACTTTGGCATACTTTTGCTTAGCCCTCACTTTGCCTTTTTTTAAATCTTCCTCTAATAATCTTATTAAGATTTTATTCCAGAAGAGAATCGATTACAGATTCCATAGAACTTTTAACCAGTACATCAACGAAGTTGGTCATATAATATCAAACTCTAACCATCTGGTTCTTTCCTTTATCAAATAAGTCCTTTTTCAATATTTTGATTTATGTCAGGTTTGAAGCTAAGCCATATCATGCAGGTGACTTCAAAATTATAGTTACAAAAATCCATGTGGGTATACTGATGTGTGTAAACAGAGAGTGATATGATGATTTAACATCATTATGAGTCCATCTAATTCATTTCACCCAAATTTGAAAACTATCCACCTCTGCTCTAGTATTTGCTTAACTGAAATGTAACTGAAGCTTAAATCATCCCATATTTATAGACTTTAATACTGTTATAATTGTATCACAGTGAGAATTAAGAATTCCATACAAACAACAATATTAGTATTATATATATAACTTCATATATTAGGAGTGAATACGAATTCATGCATATGATCCATCAAATTTCTTGAGAACTATCACCATCAATATCTATTGAAGCATATGAACCAATATCCACCCATAGCATTCAAACTATTGTATAAATCTAAGTATGCAATGTAACCGATATAAATTATAATTCATCATATCTAATTAATGATTGGTTATAATATGCAGCATGTCATCATCACCTAGTCAGAATGAATCGGCTCACACCAAATAATGACTTTTTTCAACTAATTCATTTTATAGACATTGAATTTAAAACACAAATTGGTTGGTGAGCAGAAATCACTATCTCTCCAAGAAATTTGAGATAGAATTAATCTTGTAAATAAAAAAATTAACTAAAGAGAATCAGTGAAACCATTTCCCAATAAAAATGAATTATATATTAAATCGATATTTATTTTATGTAGGGTGGTAAAACATATTATTACGATGCCTACCAAAAACACGATGATGCAATATGCTTTGAAATTAAGTAAGTTAATGGTTTTTTCACGAATGTAGTGTAATTCTTTTTGCAAATTATGATTTTAGGTAAAAAAAAAATTCTACGAAAACGGATACATCGTATCTATGACTTTAGAGTGGAAGTTGTATTCTATGGATACGACTTTAGGTTAGAAAAGACTCCACATGAAAATCGTATTTCATCCTTACGACTTTGCCAATTTCGTTAAACAAAAGTCGTATGACATCCTGACGACTTTGATTAAATATGAAATTAACTTTAAGGGGTTGTTTGCTTCCAGGGGTGGTACTGTTGTCGACGACGGAAGTCACAACACCACCCCATTTGGATCCATGTATTGTTGCGGGTGAGGGTGGAAGGAAAGAGAAAGAGGAGTGAATTTCGGTTCTCCCCAAAGATGAAGAGAAAGTTGAGCTGAGGAGAGCGAGTGCCACATCATTCATAGTAAGTTACTTAGGTGCCCTTGCTTTTGTGCTGAACAGTGCCCCTGCATGCATGCCACATGAAAGCATCAGATTCCTGACTTGGCTCAGGAATCGTTTGACTGTGTGAAAGAGTGTGAAAGGTGAGTGAATGCAGTGGGTGAGGTAGGTGGGTGTGGAATGAAGCTAGCTATATAAAACGAAGCATGAAGGTGCTTCCTCCATTCACAGAAAAGCAAAGAAAGCGAAGCCATTAGAGTGTGTAGTGTAGTGTGGTTGGAGAGATTCGTAAGCCATCATAGTTTGTGGTAG
>Ga0123341_1006954_pt1 | contig 10278 bp, 12 predicted proteins | sample Turbeapinknodule_FD_89959 | JGI IMG/M metagenome (GOLD analysis project Ga0123341, IMG submission 89959) | Root nodule microbial communities of legume samples collected from Mexico - Turtle bean Mexico pink nodule | ecosystem: Host-associated > Plants > Roots > Nodule | place: Mexico: Nepantla...
ATATATATATATATATATATATATATATATTTGTATCTTTCGACTAAGAAAACAATTATTTTGTACTAAAGTATAACAATAATTGAATAATATAATTGTAATATTGCTTATAGTGTTACAATAAAAATATTAGTAAAGGATTTAAGTTTTTAAAAAAATGAAACAAATACGATAGAAAATATTAAATAAAAATGACATTTCACAATTCACTCCTAAAACTGAAAATAAAATAGAATCACATATATATATAAAAAAAAAACAAGAGTAACTTTATACGGACTATGATAACCTCAAAACATGTACACATCAACTTTACATGTAGCTTTTGATTAAAAGCAGACATTCACGATTAAAAATGCAATCTGAATAGTGAATTCGTATCTATACCAGGTAAGAAACAAAAACCAAGATAATGAAAGGTGTCAAAGCTATGGTTAAAAGAAAAACAAAGAGAATGTCCCGTGATTAAACAGTGTTTTGGAAAGACGTTGATGAGGCAAAATATCACAGCAACTCTAAAACAGAAAACAAAAATGAAAAGCTTTTATGAAGACATGAAAAACTAGGTCATGTATGATTCTGAGAGCGAAACCAAAGACGCTATAATTGTTATTGTTTAACGTCATGCAATAAATGGTGATTGTGTGTTAGCATATTTGTTATTTAAAAGAAGAAATAATTTTTATTTATAGGGTGGAGAAAGTAGTTCAAAGGTCATGATCCTAATGGTCTTGCATCTATATATGTTGGTTCTGCGTAGCCTAGCACCAGCATGTGCCAATGGTCGATCTGGCCATTGCATTGCTCACCTAAGATTGTACCCATGTGCCTTGCATCCAAATTCAACAGCTTCACCTTCATAACATATCAATCACAATGCTACCATTAGGTTGAACTACTGTACTGCCATGAGATCATATCGATACCTTTCTTTCATCAATGAGCATTGCAGTTAAGGGTAACAATTCTGTCTATTTCTGCAATGATTGTTCTCTATCTTTGTCTTATTCAAACAAAATTCTCCCACCATGGAAAACAAACTTAATGGGATAACTCTATTACCAGGTTAAAAATAGTTCATTCATCACATTTTTAAAATAACTGGTAAGTGTTAATAAATGAGTTCTTTTAACAAGCCACGGGTAGGTGAATTTTTTTACAGATTTTCAGTAGACTGTGAACTCAATTATTTGAAGTGAATTGAAAATGTGTCCAAATCATCTATTTTTGGTGTTTATGCAATAATCGAATACATCACTTGTCTCCATTTTTAATGTATTATATATTGTATATAATATAGATTTTCAGCTTCGGATGAAGTGGGGCATATACATAGGTAGTTGATTTGTGGTGACGATGATGGAGTGTGATTTTATGTTTATTTATTTGTCACATTCAGACTTAAATTAAGTGGATGAAAGTCGGATTAATTTGATTGATCGGTTTACTTAATTTTTAGAATTTTATTTTATAGCAAAAGAAGGAATAAACTCAAAAGATTATTTGGAGTTTAAAGAATAAGCGCCGTTTTAGAATTTTGTGATTGATGAAGATTGAGTTTTACAATATGTCAAAAGAGGGAGCTGGTGTTAGTACTATTCTAAATCTAACCTCAAACATCACGATGAAGATATATTGCAAAAAGAGGTTTCGAACCCTAAATCTATATCCGAGCCTTGAAGTGAAATTGGAAGGGAGTTGCACAATTTTTCTTCTTTGGAGAATGTTTCACAAGGTTGCAAGAGTTTTGGGTGGTTGATTCCTCCATTCACACGATCTTTCTCTCGTGTTCCTTGGTTCCTCTTCCTATTATAAAGAGAGATTTCGTTCTCACTTTCACTCACATCTTACTGCCTCTTCATCTTCCTTAGATCACTCACCGTGCTCAATTTCTCACTCACGCTTCATCTTCCTCACCTTCTTTCTTCACCAATTTTATTTTTTACTTTATAATTATTTTTCTGTGTTTATTGAGTTTTTACTCTTTTAAGAGTACCTTACTAGTTCTGATTATCATAAATTTTTGAGAAATTCCTGTTGTATCCTGTTGGGTTATGGGCCTTGGGTCGACCTTTGGTCATTTAGGTAGGAGGCCAATGTAAATGAATAATGTAAAGAAAATAGCATAGGACGGGGATTTGGATTAATTAACATTAATCAGACAATAAAAAGAGGATCATAACGACAAACAAAGGGTTAAAACTGACTCCATATATATTAGGTAAAACCTCACAGATAGACAGATCACAAATAAGGTTAAGAGCATACTCGTTATTGATTACCTTGAATGTTCTAGGTTTAGGTCGCCTATTGGCCTGTCTAGAACATTTTGGCACCCACCGTGGGGCCAAAGAGGCTCCTTAGCCCCTTAGTTAGGGAGAATCCACTTTCCTTAGACCTCGACTGAGGGACTTGTTCTCGTATTCCAATATAGTCCCACATCGTTCAGGAATCAAGACCAATGACATTTTAAATACTCCCTCCTCCCTTAACTCACCGAGGTGCCTTTTAAGGACAAAATCGTGACGGAGCACTAACCTCCAAAGTGGACAATACCTCGAATGCGGTGATTGACCCTAGCGATACTATGACTCGAACTTGAGGTTGAAACATATTCTATGAAACTTGTGCAATACATCGCAAATAAATCCTTATGAACCTATGGGAAAGGTAGAATTATTGAGGTGATAACAATTTGATTCTGGAAAAAAATGGGTGAATGGTAGGTCCTGCAGGCGAAATAATCAAAACAAGAACTGGATTTTGAGTAAAAAAAATAATTAATGATTATTTAGCATTTATGCTATTCATTGATAGAAGAAACTATCTTGTTATATATATTAAGTTTATTTTTTCTCTTATACAACGATGGATATCCCTCTACCATTATATATACATTTTCATTGATGCTGATAAAAAATACAAAATTATTTATATCTACATAAAACATAGCATTTCAGTAAAGATTTTGAATACAAATGTTTGATTTATGATAAGAAAATGAAGTTTTCATAATTCTGCTATAAGATTGATAGAGACTATCCTCCCAAACATGCAGATCTAAATTTAAATACAAAAGTCACTTTTTTTTCCATTTAAATGATAGAGTCTCTTGATTTTTTTATTTTTTTTATCTTTACGAAACTTTTATTTTGTTTTATTCTTACCCATATTTTTCTCCCGTAATCTAGTGCAGCTTCTCGCACTTTTAACATGTCTCTAGAAGAAATTTTAGTAAGATTATTTTGTAAATTAAAGCGTTTCCATATTTCTTATCTGCATTAATAAAAAGCAACTTTATAGTGTTTTTTAACCTCTCGAAAAGAAAATGACATTCTGAAAGCAAATATGGTTTAAGTTCAGATTTCATGTAACGAAAATTTTATATGAAACATGTGGCAATAGCACTAATGTGACGTTGATATTGGATACTTTTGTCCATCATGTGTTACCCATTTCATCAAGCTCAATTCCTTCACCTAACATGGTAATCACACACATAAGTTTAGTAGAAATAAAAAAACGTAAAAGCATAACGGGCTTATATATATAGACGTGTGAAGAATTGATTTGATGGGAATTTGTGTTTGGCGAATTGTAATGAAAATGGAATCCTGTGTGAATTTTGAGGAGTGTAATTTGATGGGAAAAGAATGGTGGAGTAAAGTTAGTAACGTGTGTGTGTGTGGAAAGTGTGAGTCCCAATCATTGATGAATTTAAATTGATAGGTTTATCTCTTTCGAAGGTATCATCCCTAAACCTTTGGGCCCATTTCATTAAATTCTCCAGATGCATACAGATCACTCATCAGTCACCACTCCCTCCCTTTTGTTTCCAAATCATATACCACCGCCATTATTTTTCTTCCATTATTTTCCCTCTACCTAATCACTTTCACACACACTTCAAACAATCCTCACTAACACATTTTTTCAAGCTGTAACACGCTCAGATAATGCCTTTAAACACAAGTACGTACAAATCCCTTTTTTCTTACACATTTCATCATGAACTTTCTTCCTCTTAATTATACCCATCGCTTTTTTAGTGGATGGAATGATATAGTACGTCTCCAGAAAATAATTACAACATAGAGAATAAAGTTAGAAGGAGTGAACAGTGAAGAATCTGATGAATCTACCAAGATGCGCTGTCCCCGGGCTCTGTGACTTGTTTCCATCTGCGGCGTGTTAGCTCAACCCCATGGAGCTTGCACAAATGAATATGCAATAGTCACATACCATTCTTTCCAGCAACCTTGATAGTAACAATTCCTTCATCTTATTCTTCATCAATGTCATTTTTTCTTCTACACACCTTATTCCTTTGCTTTCTCACTACCTCATTTAAACCTCTCCTTCTCCATGCATATTACAATTATATTACATAAAACCAGATAAAGGAAAATTCACAAATTAAAGAAGTGGATTTTAAGGCTAAGTCAACCTGTATATACTATGAAAGGTTCTAGTCGATATAGACGGTCCGATAACGAGTGGTCTGATAAATCTAATAAATACTCACTAGAATAAACTTGAAATGACTCTGATACCATATAAAAAAAATTGATAAAAAATGGTAAGAATAAGAGATGTTTCTTATTCTCCCTACGTGTATCCAAATTAATTAGGTAGAGATACTAATAATAAGATTCTATCATTATTAAATTAATATGCAAATTGTATATAATTATTACATTATATTTCAAGAATACATATTCACATATAAGCATTTCATTCTTTTCATTTAACTGGTTGGTAGTTGAAAGTTCAAACATACGAAAAATCTAAAAAAATGGAAGCAATTTAGAAATCTCGTTACAATTATGACATTTTGACCAATCGGTGAAAGTTATATCTGAATGGAAATCGGCTAAGATTCAACTTCGACCTTAATTTCAAAAGGCTTATGAACTAATCAGAAGTATTTTTTTGACAAAAAATCACAACAATTTCTACTGAGGAATAATGACATTTCCATGAATAAACTGGATCATTAATTATGAGGTGAACCCAGTTAATACACCGGGATAACGTAATGCCTTTGGTTTCAGCTTATGATTGCGTTTCTTAGGGTATATTTATGTTTACTCTACCGATGCATTTATGGCATATATGAATATTCAAAGAAATTGTAGTTAGAGGAATAAAGATAACGCGACACATTAATACATATATTGACTTATTGCAAATGTTGTGCAAGATTGAATTGAGAGAAGTGAATGTTTGATGGTTTTTGAAGAATCAAAATTTGATTTTCAGAATGAAGTAAACAGAAATGAATGCATGGAATGATTTTTGGGCAAAGAAAAAGAGTAAGAAGAGGGTGTTGCGGTTTGAAATATTTATAAGGGAAGGGGAGGTGGTTGTGTTCTTTAGGTGGAGGAAAGGGAGGGATCGAGAGAGTTTTAAATTGGGCAGGAAGTAGAGGAAAGAGAAGAAACCGGCAGAGAGGGAAACCATTTTAATTTTATGGTCTGTTCCGGAAGATGGAATGAGGAGATAAGAACCTTACTCCCACTAAAAAGTAACAAGGCTTACAATCATAACAACACGTGACGGTTAAAGGAAAACAGACTATATTATGACTAATACATATAATAAAAAGAGAAGAAGAAGACAAGAAAGGGAATAAAATAATATTACAGAGAAAGAATAATGAGATTAGTGTAATGGCATTAGACAAATATCGGACTGTAGTTTGTTGTCATTCCTATAATCATGTCATGTAATGGTGATCCTTTTCGTGTTTTGTGGTTTAATTCATTTTGTTGGTTTCTCTTTTGATGCAAAATTTTGACCTTTCTATGAGGACTCAAACTCTGACTGACATGAAATAGAATACAATCGGCTGCTTTGTCTCTCTTGTATTACATTTTTTCTTTCTTTTCCACTCACCATCCGCTCTCTTTATAAGCACCGCACCCCACACTTTCACTACGCGTCATCTCTCTCTCTCTCTCCCACTCACCCTTTCTCTCTTACTTCTCTTTCTTTCTCACTCCAATGGACAAAGCTCAAACCGAACCCTGGCGACCCGACCCGCTCCACGGCGGCATGTTCAGGCCACCGGAAACGCCGCGCGAGCCCATGGAGTTTCTCTCCCGTTCCTGGAGCGTCTCCGCCCTCGAAGTCTCCAAGGCTCTCTCTCCGGCGCTCTCCAGAGTCACCCTCACCAATAGCGGCGCAGCCGATACCATACCGGAGGACCTCGCCGGGGAGAGTGAAGAGGGGGCCGCCATGGTTTCCGGGAACCCGTTCTCCTTTGCCTCCTCGGAGACCTCTCAAATGGTGATGGAACGAATTATGTCACAATCTGTAAGGCTTCGTTCCGAACACAGTAGTATGGTGTAATTGTTTTTTTGGGTTGAACTTGAATCGTATCCCAGTCTCTTCAAAAGGAAAACACCTGAAAGAATGGACTGCAGTGTTGTTTGTGTCAGTCGTCGCACAAAGCTATTTGGTTTCTAGCTTCCTTTGTCTTCTTCTTCGCCTCTTTTGTTTCTTCTGTTTATTGTTTACCGCACTCTGTTTCCATTTAAACGGTTTCGTGTGCGTCAATCCTTCATTATCTTTATCCCAAACGTGATGAAGAATAAATGGTAACGTATTTATTGTGGCGTATTTGGCAGCAGGAAGTGTCTCCACGAACTTCAGGAAGACTCTCTCACAGCAGTGGCCCTCTTAACGGAACCCAAAGCTGTGGCTCCCTAACCGATAGCCCTCCTGTTTCTCCTTCTGAAATCGACGATATCAAGGTACAGACATCATGCATCTTTAACTTTTCGCCATCCAAAAAAAACACAATCACTCGCGTATAACCAACATGTCTCTCACCTTTCTCTACAACCAATGCAAACCCAAACCCCATTTAATTTAATCGTCCTCCCTCCAATCTCATTAGAAACTTTATTTTTTCTAGACATAACAATTGTGAAAAATAATTTAATACTGCCGTTAAGGAATGGATAAACTTAGCAGAAGGCGCGTGAAAGTTTAATGGATCCTCTCTATTTTTAGGTTCTGTTCCAATTGGTTAACTGGTCCATTTCCTGTGTCCAATTGGATGGAGATGAGTAGGACCTAATAACTTTCCTTGCAAAATCCAAATTTGGCAAAGCACAGCATCAGACTATCTGCCCTCTGCTGCATTCATGTAACAGTCACCGTTGCTGGCTTTAATCTTCAAGAAATACTTAGTTATAACCTTTTAAACTGCGCACATAATAACATGCCACTTTCTTAAGATTAATGTCTTGTATTTTCTTTTATTCAAATGTCTTCTCTGCAGTTCACCCGCAACAACAACATCACCAGCAGTCTGACTCTTAATTTCAGAACCACCACGCCTGCCGCCGCCGGTAAGACAGTCGGAAGGTGGCTCAAGGACAGGAAGGAGAAGAAAAAGGAGGAGACTAGAGCGCACAATGCTCAGCTCCATGCAGCGGTGTCGGTCGCCGGAGTTGCCGCAGCAGTGGCGGCGATAGCCGCCGCTACAGCCGCCTCGTCCGGGGCTGGAAAAGACGAGCAGATAGCTAAGACGGACATGGCGGTGGCGTCGGCGGCGACACTGGTGGCCGCGCAATGCGTCGAGGTGGCGGAGGCCTTGGGGGCCGAGCGCGAACATCTTGCGTCGGTGGTTAGCTCCGCCGTGAATGTGAGATCCGCCGGCGATATTACGACTCTAACTGCGGGGGCAGCGACAGGTACGGATGATGAAAATTATGTGTGGATGACATGTTGAAGAACATTCTGTTCAACCAAAAATTGTGTAAATTTTGATGGAAATTGGAAAATTTGCTTGCTGATTACTAATTATTTTTATGTTCTCATTTCATTTTGTTTGTGGTGTGAAATTGCAGCTTTGCGTGGGGCTGCCACATTGAAAGCGAGGGCCCTGAAGGAAGTGTGGAATATTGCAGCTGTAATTCCGGTGGAGAAAAATTTGGGAGCTGGTGGAATGAATAATAATAATCTTGATAATAATAATATTAATAATAGTAGCAACGGAAATTCTAATGGTAGTTTCAGCGGTGAACTTGTACCAGAAGAAAATTTCTTGGGTACATGCAGTAGAGAATTACTGGCCAGAGGTGTTGAGCTCCTCAAACGCACACGGAAAGGTAAATACATAATATATTTCATCCAATTTTGCTTGTTATCAGATTGTTATTTTTTCATGGTGTCTCGTATATGGAGAAAGCGAATTCGCTGTAGTTTTATTTTGGTTGGCTTATGATATTTTTAGGGTTATTGGTTAGAGATTTGATCTTACGAGGGATTTTTTGTGCAGGTGATCTTCATTGGAAAGTTGTGTCTGTGTATATAAACCGAATGAATCAGGTGAGCATTATTTTTTCCCGTGTTCCAGAATGATGTACTTGATCTCAGGATGACTAATCACGTAATTATTTGGGCATCGATTAGTATTAAACTGTTAACGATGTGTTTTAAACATGATTGTGGAAAAGTTATGAGGTGGGGACCTTTTCTATGATGAAGTGAAGGTATCTAGTTTACTTTGGTTCCTTAGAAAACTGCAACCTTTAACTCATTGGAAATTCTTTTTCGTGTGAAGGTTATACTGAAAATGAAGAGCAGGCACGTTGCTGGGACCATCACGAAAAAGAAAAAGAGTGAGTTTTCATTACTTTTGTCTTGCTCCAAACTAATTATTTGACAACAGATTTGGAGGTGGGTCTTGTTTCATTTTGGGGATTTGTGAAAGTCGTAGCTGCTACTACTACTCTAGTTGTGAAAGATCAAAAGGGTTCTCTAATTTTTATATATTCTGTCCTTCAGATGTGGTGCTTGAAGTGATCAAAGATGTATCGGCCTGGCCGGGGCGCCACTTGCTGGAAGGTGGCGAGGATCGCCGTTACTTTGGGTTAAAAACAGTGATGCGTGGTACAGTGGAATTTGAGTGCAAAGATCAGAGAGAATATGATGTGTGGACTCGGGGTGTTTCAAGGCTTCTCTCCATTGCAGCAGAGAAGAACAACAGAAACCGAATATGAACATCTCTTTCTGTTTTGAATGTGAGGGATAAGAAATTTTGGCAATGGGGAATGGGCGGATCAAAGAATGGTGCTACTAGGAAGCATTATAGGTTGTTTTTGTACATGGTGCGTTTTGATTATTGTAAAAAGGTTAAACTAAAGGCAAAGTTAATGTGAAATGGGGTCACACTTTCTTTATCTTGGGGAACTGGTTGTATTTTTTTGATTGTGAAAGCGAAACATTTGAACTGAGGTGAGCCCGATGTGAGCCAATAGGACTTCTCCTCTTTCATTGTTTTGGAAAGAAAATGAGTATCTTGGACTTGGGATTGTAGGGGTAGTCAAAAAGAAGATGAAAGAATCATGTTGGGAGGGAAAGTATAATGTTTGAGGACAAATATATCCTTTCATCCTTCTTCTTTGTACATCTGGGTTTGGACGATATAAGAAAAGTGGTCAAAAGTCTTGACTTTCGTGTGTTTATTACAATAAATAATTTCTGGGCATAGGCTATTTAGATTGGATCTAAGGAAATTCGTTTCAACTATATTCATGGCTTCAACTTATCAGGATTGTCGACTTAACTTAAGTGGGTCCATTGATTTAAATAAATAATAAATAAAAATATAATATTAATATTGAGTAAATAAATAAATTAAGCATTTAAATAATTGAAATACTGTTAAACAATATTAAAAAATTATGGTGTCAACCAAATAATTAAAAGTATTCAATAATTACAATGAAAAAAATAATAAAAGAATAGTAGATTATGGGTTAATTCATTTTCAATCCCTCAAGTCAGATTCAATTTAATTTATATTTAAAAAAATTATATTTTTTTCAAGCTAACGTATCTCTTAGTTAACTGAATTAGCTTACGGTTTTCAACTAATTTTTACACCCCTAACTGTAACATTGGTTGGCATGTCAACCTATAATTTACAATCTACGTAATCAACAATACATTATCTAATTTTGCAATTCCGTATGTTATCGACATTCTGTTCAGGAAATAAGAATATCTTTTCGTTTTATCCTTTTTACAAAAGAAAAAAAGAGCATAACTAAATTAAAAATTTGAGTCGGTTTCAGAAAAAAAAACAGTTTATTGTCATTAATCTCAAATTTATGGAACTTCTTGTAATACAATTCTATTCTTACAAATATATAATGTTTGATGAGAAATTAATTTGCGTATATAGCGAATAACTTTACTCATACTTTATTTAGTTTATGTTTTTAGCATGTTTTACTACACTAATAACTATTATGTACA
>Ga0123341_1006957_pt1 | contig 10276 bp, 7 predicted proteins | sample Turbeapinknodule_FD_89959 | JGI IMG/M metagenome (GOLD analysis project Ga0123341, IMG submission 89959) | Root nodule microbial communities of legume samples collected from Mexico - Turtle bean Mexico pink nodule | ecosystem: Host-associated > Plants > Roots > Nodule | place: Mexico: Nepantla...
ATTATAATTATTTAATTATAATTAGAATTATAAGTTATGTAATATTTGAAATTAAATTGATAAATAATTTTTTTTTACGAATGAATAAATACATAGGTAAAGAAAATTAGGAAATTAATAATCAAACTTGGAATTGAATTTTATTATTAAACCTGTCTGTGGGAACAATTGTTTCTATTGTGACATTCAGTTCTATAATGTGAACATCTTTTTAGCTTATTTGAATTGAATTATCCACAAAAATAATTCTCTATTTATTTTCCAAATACAATAGCACTTCTCAAATAAATATATTACGTTACCGTCAATCATGATCCATACACGATTATCTAATTTTTTTATTGCTTAAAACTAACACCCTTGAAAAATTATGTATCAAATTAATTTAAAATATTACATAACTCACTACTCAATATAAAAAAAATGACGTGGACAAAGTCGTGCCAAATTGGCACGACTTCAGGTTGACGTGGCAGATTCAGGTTGATGTGTCAAAGTCGTACCAATTTGACACGACTTCTGCATATGAAGTCGTGCCAAGTTGGCACGACTTGTCCTATTTTTGTAATTTTTTTTGAAACAGATCCCATTTTGGTAAAAAAGCAAAACAAAAGCCCACTGTGGGAAAAAAACCGTCAATTGAAGACTTTGTGATGGAATTATCAAAAAGAGCTGTACAAAACTTTTTTGTGTACATGTCTTGACTTAAAATCGTAATGATGTTTAGAGTCGTAATGGGGTTTACAAGCATCGTGTGCATGTCTCAGCTCAAAGTCATAATGAGGTGTACAAACCTGGCATGCATGTCCTACTCGTAATGAATATTAAAATCTCGATTAGAGCCATAATGGGTTGTGCAAACTCTGCATGCATGTCCTAAACGTAATTAGGATTAAAATCCCAAGTAGAGTCGTAATAGGAAACCTTGCGTTCATATAACGACTCAAAGATGTAATGACATGTACAAACCTCGCAAGTGTGTCTTAATCGTAATAAACCGTAATGGGTGTACAAACCCATCGTGCATGTTTTGATCTTAATGATAATTAAATTCTTGATTAGAGCCTTAATGGGTTGTACAAACTCAATGTGCATGTTCTAGCCATAAAGAAGATTAAAATCCCAATTAGATTCATAATGTGGTGTACAAACTTTGTGTGCATGTTCTAGTTGTAATGAGGATTGAAATCTCAATTAGAATAGTAATTGGGCCTATAAGGCTCATCTGCTCGTTTTTGTGTTGTTTCGATTTGCCTTTTTAGTATTTTTATTATAATAGAGAGAGAATAATTTTCTCCTAAAGTGCAAGGCCTACATTTTTTTAATCAAAGTGACAATTAGAATCATGTGTGTTTGCTTAAGGACCAAAAACTAGCCATTCCACCAACGCCATAAACTAACTATCGCTAGTCGTTGGTGGTAAAGAGATGGGGAGTCACCTTATGAGAGGATTGAGAGGAACTCATAGCTTACAATATTATTGACATTGAAGACGATGAAAGAGGGGCTACCATCGCTAGGGATATTAGAACCTAGGTGTGGTGGTTGACACTGAGTTCGTTGCCAACACAGGTGAAGACGTTGAGGCTGAAGGAAGAAGGATTTGGTAATGCATATTGCAAACCCATTGAGGAGGCAACTACTATGACAATCATGCCAAAGGTTTCCAACAATGCCTTCACCCAAATGTTGAGTAAATTCAAATACCAGCCTGGCCAACCTTCTAAAGAACACGCTAACTATCTTCCATAAGCGGTGCCAAAATGTTTTAGCCAAAAATACCTCTGTTTAATTCGTAGGGTTTCTAACTAGAGCATCCATAATTGCCCTCTTACATACTGAGAGAGATATTCATAAGTCTTAGTTAGTAGTTATGTTATCATTTGAATCTTAACTAATATTATCTAATCTTTAAAGTTTGAATTTTCCTTATCGATTTTAACTAAGATTCAGGGTAGTTTTATTGAATCTTTCTTTTAATGATTAATAAGCCTTGAAACTAACTCTTTATAAAAGTTACATTGCCTTTCAATAGAAGATCAAACTAACTAACTATGTATATGGCTACAAAATTGAAAAGACATTGTTGTATTTTTGTTGGTGAAAAGAAGTATAATTATCCATCATCTTCATACTTAAAAATATCATAAAGAGGTGTAAAAGTTGAAGTAGATATGATCAAATTAGTGATTGAGAGAAAGAAAGAAATTTATTTTCCACAAATAATGCAAATTCAATACTTGAATATTTAAGAGAAAATAAAAATATTTACTTTCCATAAATAACACTAATGTTATACTTTAATTGAATATTTAAGAAAGAAGTCTCATACTTCACGAGGATGATATTAATCTTTAGTAAATTAAGTTGTAGAAGGTTTTCTAATATCAACAAAATAAAATATTTTTTGACAAGAACTCTAACACACAATTATACTATTATACACTAAACTATAATCTCATAGAAAATTAAAGAGTTATAGTCATACTTTATTTTTCAAGTGAACAAAATATAATCCATAAACTTTATTGAAAAATAATCAAAATTTAAAGAAATAAGATTTCAATTACATTTATTTAATATAAGAGGTTGTTTGAACCCATAGTTTTGCATATTAATATTTATTTAAGCAAGTTTAAGATTTGAATTTTATGAACAAAGAAACATTGATTAGTGTTGTTGAGTGGTTATAGCAATTAAATTAGTATATTTAAAGAATTAAAAACAGTATTTAAAGGGTGTTTAATTTCCATAGAAGGGGTTGATCTGTAAGGGGGAGTTGATTGGGAAGGGGTGTCATCCCGACCCCGTCCCGTTATTGCTCTAATCCAAAGGTTTTCTTCCGTTATTTCTTTGCATCACAGTTCACACCCCTTTGTCTTTCTTCCCCAAAGGGATCACAAATGCAACTACTTTAATTGCTGTTATTGTATATAGATATTCTAACTTTTTTCCAAGCTCCTCGTGATTTTCATCTTTTAAGCGTGTTCGACCCTCTCCGACCATGGGAATTTGCTATTCCGCCACCAAGGTCAGCGTCTTCAACGGCTCCCCCGTCACCGTCAAGAAAAATCGCAAGCGCGCCGCGGCACCCGAAAAGAGGACGCCGACGGCCAATACCGAACGGCACAAGGCAAGTTCGCGGCACGTGCCGTGCGGGAAACGCACGGATTTTGGTTACGAGAAGCATTTCGATACGCGGTACACGCTGGGCAAATTGCTGGGACACGGCCAATTCGGTTACACCTATGTAGGAATCGACAAAGCTAATGGCGATCGCGTCGCCGTTAAGAGGCTCGAGAAGAGTAAGGTATTTTCGCTCGTGTCGTATAAGTCATGAATCTTGCGATTACGAATGAATTGACTCGAATTTAGTGCTTTAAATTCGTTGGTGTGTGTAATGTTGGAATTGATTTCTGATTTTTTTATTCTTGAATTTGGTGGCAGATGGTTCAGCCTATTGCCGTTGAGGATGTTAAGCGAGAGGTCAAGATATTGAAAGCGCTCACTGGCCACGAGAATGTGGTTCAGTTCTATGATGCGTTTGAAGATGATTCTTACGTGTATATAGTTATGGAGTAAGTTGCTTTGGTTGCCGTTTCTTCTTTTGTTGCTCTGATTTTTCAGCACTTGGATATGTTCTGGATTTGTGCTTTGGGAGAGCTCAATTATCAAATTGTAGTTTGTTTTCTTTCCATGTGATTTATATTTGTGCGTGCTTCTTAGGTTATGCGAGGGTGGAGAACTGCTCGATCGGATATTGGCCAAGTAAGTATTGTTTGATTTGGATGTGATTGCTATTTTTGGAGCAGTAACCTCAACACTTTAGTCCCAGAGATTGAAAGTGTTGGTTACTCCAGTGCCTTACCTTATACAACTTTTACTACAGTCCCCGACTTATCTTAATGTTACAAACTATATTATTCAGTTTTAAGTGAAAAATTTACTGGACACGTACTAAAGCGATGAAACATCAATCCTTTAATTTGCTTCACGTATTAGCATCCGATACTGATACTCTTGAATATTTCCAATACTTATTGGTGAAGTATTCAATCCTTTAAAAAAGGTGATGAAAATTCAAGAACTTGAGACATATAGAAGCATTGCCCCTTGATGAATCAAAAAATAGAAATTGTTCTCTTCATGGATTACCTCTAGAATTGAGTGAGATTGATGGTACTTTTCCTATTTGTAGATGATATCAAGTAATATATTATGACACTGATTTATACTCTTTTTTTTTTGGTATTTGGATTTGAAGAATTACAATTATATTTTACCATGTTTTGTATATTTATGTATACACTTATATTTCTTAATTATATTGTATTAGGGGTGTAGTTGGGCTAGAGATGTCATAGTTTTGGCCCAACTTGAAATATTGATTAGACCATTTATTTAGGTAAATTCTCCCTCCACCTTTATACTTTCCCCTTGCACCTTCATATTAATTGTGAAAAGTCGGTTTTATCCTTTTTAAAAAGTTTAATTAACCCCAAATGAAACATAACCTCACACTTTTAAATAACCTGAGTTGCACTCCCCGCACCCTCATACTTCCTTTCCAATCGTATCACTTCCATTCTTCTTCAATCGCAATGTTCGAGGGAACAATTCCATCATTTGAGCGTGTGTGATAGGGTTGTCGAGAAAATTTGTTGTATTCGACATTTCCAGTGTGAAGATAATTTTTTTTTAGTTCTCCATTTTTGCACCTTGCTTGTTTGTTTTCTGGGTTTTGTGACTTCCAAGAAAATGAAAAAAACTAAGCAACGAAAACACTGCCACCACCAGCTACCACAAGCAACCACCACCACTTGAAAATGAAGAAGAAGACACCACACTCACCATATTACTCAAAAGAGTATTATTGAAATAAAAAAAATTATGAAGGTGCAGGGAGAATTTTCCTTTATTTATGTCAAAAAGATCCAATCAAGACTCCAAAGAATTATACTATATAACAATTTACATTATGTGTAGTTAAACCGTGGAAAGACAACCCGAACTAGTCTTATAAAATGCACGGTGTCTATTTTCAAATTCAAACTCATCCAAATCCACTTTAGCTCAGACTGGACCGACAGTTTGGGTTGGGTCATGCTCATCCCCAAGGTTGTCAAACTTGAGTTTATGATCTTAGATAGAGAAAATGAGTTAACTCACTATCAAACTTTTTTTCTAAGTAAACTCAGGTAAAACTCTTTAAACTTGTTGTATACTCACAAACTCTCGAGTCAGGAAGTGAGTTAACAAGTTTTGAAATAAAATCAAATGTATTTTTTGTTCGACTTTTCCTCCCTCCCACAATGCCAATATTTTATTAGACTCAAATTATATGAAGAAATTAACTCCATTTTGAACTGTTTTCACATTAAGAACTTATGTTTTTTACGAATTTATATATGATTTAGTCATCTACGTAGTTTAATCTTATTTAGCACTAATGTACCGTCATAATTCATTATTGTGATTTGCTACTTTTCTTTATTGTGAAGTGGAAATATTGAATTACTGTTGTATTAAGACTATTATAATATGCATATATGCCATTAATAGACTTTTAATATTATTTATGTTAGGTACAGTCTACGAGTTTACAAGTTGATTTTATGAGTCAAGTTTACTGAAGCTCCACGAGTTTATCTAAAATTTTTAGTTTGACAACCGTGCTCACCCATTTATTGTAAATAATTTTAGAATCATTGTATCCAATAAATATTTGTCCATTATTGACCAAAGCTAATTAAACATATTATGAATTTGGGGAGTAAAATGAAATTTTTGTAAATTTATAGACCATTCTTCCTAACCCTTATAATCTCAAGGGGGGCAAAGTGGAGGTTTACTCATTTTGGTTATGTATAACTTTTGAAATTCTAAGTTGAAATTGCAGAACCAGAGTCAACAATGATTTGTGAGTCTATGTTTATGTGTACCAGAACTTACTTCCTCTTCTTTTGCTTCAATCAGGAAAGAGAGTCGTTATACCGAAAAAGATGCAGCGGTGGTTGTAAGGCAGATGCTCAAGGTTGCAGCTGAGTGCCATTTACATGGTTTGGTGCACCGAGACATGAAACCAGAAGTATGGTCAAGCACTTTACATATCTGACAAATTTGTATAAAGTGGTAGTTATATGACTAGATGCTATATGGTGAATTATTTTTCTTCTGCAGAATTTTCTTCTTAAATCCACTAAAGAAGATTCACCTTTAAAGGCCACAGATTTTGGTTTGTCGGATTTCATTAAACCTGGTGAGGGAGAGTCCTCATTTGCATGACCAATTTCTTTCTTTTTCTTGTCTTCCATTTTTTGTTTCGGACTTATTTTCCTGTTTCTTTGGTAGAGTTTCAAGACATGCTCTTGAAATTTTTATTTGAGAATTATAGTTCTCTATCGCTGAAAATAAAAATCCTGCAGGAAAGAAGTTTCATGATATTGTTGGTAGTGCTTACTATGTTGCACCTGAAGTATTAAAACGCAAGTCTGGCCCACAATCAGATGTGTGGAGTATTGGTGTTATTACATACATATTGCTGAGTGGGAGACGCCCATTTTGGGATAAGACTGAGGATGGTATTTTTAAGGAGGTATACTAGATTATTATCATGTAATTTTCTGATTTTACCTATTTATGTGGGATTTTTTATCCATTCATGTTTCCTAATGACATTTTAAGTCTATGACCTTTACTTTAATTGTCCACATAATTTTTAATATTTACAAAGGAATTTGCTAATGTTTTTGTTGTCGTGTTTAATTTATAATCTGATATGCAGGTTTTACGGAAAAAGCCTGATTTCCATCGGAAACCATGGACAACTATAAGTAATGCTGCAATAGATTTTGTGAAAAAATTACTGGTAAAGGATCCTAGGGCAAGGCTAACTGCTGCTCAAGCTCTATGTATGTATCCTGTTGTTTTCTTACAGTTCGAAGACTGTTTATTATGTTATTTGAGCCTTTAAGTGATTTTTGTCTCATCATAATAGTAATAATGATGATGATAATAGCAATATTATTTTTGGGTGGTTGTTCTATATAGCACCTAAAATTTAGGCATTGAATTCATAATGCACCCCATTTTAAATGCTACTTTATTGTTAGAACTTAGAAGATTTTTAAATTTTTTGATTTAATGCTCTTAGAAAGTTTATCTCGATACAAAACATGTTGAATCAAAAATATGTGAAGGAACTGGAAAAGACTATCGAACATGTTCTAAACTTGACACCATCTTTTGCAATTTTGTTAACTTGGGATTTCCTAATTGAGCATGAATCATAATTGGAGAGACCGTAGCTGCATGTATTGATGGTAATAGATAGAGATAGTAAAGACCATGTGATTGGGTCAATCGGGCAACAAACAGTAAATTAAAAGGGCAATTAGGAACATAGAGTCAAATGTTGAGAAGGGTTGGGTAAAACCAATGCCGCGTCCGTGAACCATTGATAACAATAATAAAAAGAAAATTGGCAGCTTTAGTAAAAGAGGAGAAAAGACAACAATTGCCAGATATATGTGATCAGTTGCATCAGAGTCAATAAACCAAGGCCCAAAAGAAGGGGATTGAGAAAGACAAGCAGATGAATTATCAGTATGTGTAACTAAAGCAATGTTACTAGTGAATTGACATGTCGCACTCCATTTGATAAAATCTTCAAATGTTGTTGAAGATGGATCATTTGGGAATGTAGGAGCAACAAGTGACTCAGCAGTGGAAGTGGAATAATTAAACTCATTCATCTTCTCAATATAAATAAAACACATGTGTTGTCTTAGAAACACATGTGTTGTACATAACCTCACACTTGGTTAAGATAAACTTTCTAAGTTGATATCAGAGTCTATCTTAGCGAAGTTTATTAAGCCTATCGTGCAACCTATTATTGGGCCCTTCTCTATTTTCATGTTTGATGTTCTCATCGTGATTGGAGATCTCATATCAATTAGTGATATGACCAATATATGACCAAATTATAATATATAAGATGAGTGCAAACCTTACCTTACTAAGCGAGTTTTGTGAGATTAAGTTAATCTTAAAGTCCACTTTTTAAGAATTACAAATATATAAATTTAGAATGATACCAAATATTGAACACTAACATGGTTTAAAATTTTGTTTTTATCTTTTTTCAGTGAGATCAATTTGCCTTTTAATGATAAGTAATTGTTCAGTTATTTGTAATAATTGAAGTTATACATAGTCTTGTTACCACAATCAATTTGACTTTGAAGGTTCACTTAAATTGGTATATGTAATTAAATGCTTGAGTGAATTTGTGTAGCATTGCACTATGTTATCGACAGCCTGGGAAAAATATAAGAATTTGTACGTGAGAGAGTTGGAATGTGAGATGTACCTTTTAAATCAACATTATGTTACGTTTTAATCTGATGATATGTTTCTAAAACTTAGAGCAGTAACCCTATATATTTTTAACTAAATAGTAAACAGATCATGAGAACCAAACAAGCTAGGATGATTGTCAGGACTGCCACCAGGCAAGCTAATATTTCTGGGAAAGCCAGGAGGCCAAATTGGGTAAAGTTGATTTTCTCTCTATATTACAGTACTTGATTTGAACGAAAGAGGACAGCTTTGAGTAGAGGAGGTCATGGGTCAGGTAGAGAAGAGAAAGACAGTGCCAAACAGCCCTAGAAAAGCCACAGCTAAGGATGCATGGGAACCAAAAATTGACAAACCAAGTGCACATCAGGAGGCAAGCAAGATGGTGAGCCAATAGCTATTAAGAGTTGCTAGAAATAGAGAGAGATGTGACATTGTTCACAGCAAAGGAAAAGGACAAGTGAAAAAACACGCCTCCAAAAATAGAACATGAGAGTGGCTTTGGCAGGAAATGAATTCACAGCAGTGATGGTGAAACAGCCGTTGTGAGACTGGAAAAGAACTAAACTTGCTGAAATCATGACATTGCAAGTTGGGGGGATGGGGAATTATGTAAAATGTAAAAAAATGTGGTGGACGAGATAGGAGACAAATGAAGGGCTGAGAACTGTTTGAAATAAGCCAGAAAAATACTCAGTGGAAATTGAAAACTTTTGGGATACTTAGATTAGAGCCCGAATCAGTTTTAAACACACTAGAAAACATCCATAAAGAGAGGAAATCAGTGAAGGAGATGAAGAAACACAAGAGAAGTTAATTTAAAGGAAGAGTTGTGAAGATAATCGGTACCTTGTTGAAATTAGGGGATTTTGTGCCTGAGAGGAGAGATTGTTGACTGAATATAAGATATTGATATTATCGTTATATATATATGCATAATGTATAATATGTATATATATAATTTACAAATATATATCCTTTGATGCCTTAGAATATGATGATGTGTTCATATAACCTAGAGCACTTACCTTTATTCATACTAACAATCCGAACTAAAGAAAAAAATCATGTGACGAGGACAAATGATAATCAATTCTAAGAGATGTTAGGGAAATAGGGAAGTTAAATCCTAAAGGATATATATAAGATATTCTAGGATACAATCAAGATAATATTGGCTATTTTTTATATTCTAATTAAAAGAAAGAGAAGAATGCTTCTATTGTTGAATATTTAATGACTATTGAGAAAAGGGTTTTCCTCGGGTTTCCCTTTCTTGGATAAAGCAAAGTTCCCTTCCAACTGTAATCACCTCATTACTATAAGTACTTTGAGACTAATTATATAACATCCTAATTTGAAACCTATTAATTGGCTCCCCCATGAAATTCCAACTTGTCACATTGTTGGCAATCGCTGTCCTCATCTAATTGTTAACCCTTTGCTAAAATCGTCACCTACATAATCTTTTCTAGGCATTAGTGTATTAGAATTAAGAGTTAGTCACATATTGCTCCTCTTTCCTTTGTTGAACATGTTGGTAGGGAAGATGCTGTTATAAGAACCATTAGAGAATCACATCACAAAAGTTAACTGTTGTAGTTGGAGGGCTCAAAACCTTACGAACCCTACACTAGAATCCTATTAAGGCTCAACTCCAGTACCTTGTAATTAGATCCTAACATCTCATCATGAGCCGTAGCCCTAATGCCCATGTGGGATAGCTGAGCACCAGTACTGTGCAAAAACTGCAATACTGGTGACCCCAACCACGAGTTTCAACAGACATATGTTGTCCTAAGCGATATCGGAACCAGTAAAACCTTTGTGCTGTCCATGCTGATAAAGGCTATCCTCTATCATTTTCGTTTGATGAATCTAAAGAACTTGATTGTTGCTATTGCTCATATTCGAC
>Ga0123341_1006958_pt1 | contig 10275 bp, 2 predicted proteins | sample Turbeapinknodule_FD_89959 | JGI IMG/M metagenome (GOLD analysis project Ga0123341, IMG submission 89959) | Root nodule microbial communities of legume samples collected from Mexico - Turtle bean Mexico pink nodule | ecosystem: Host-associated > Plants > Roots > Nodule | place: Mexico: Nepantla...
CTCTAGTAGATGAGATTCCAACACCTAACAAATGGAAATCAGGTTCTGAAAAACATTTCAGTTTTGATCCATTTTTTGTTTAGAACCCGTTTTGAAACTACACTTTTGAAAAAAAGGATATTTCAACTTCTTTTATAACTTAATTTTATCTATCTTTAAACTATTTTTAAAATATAAGGTTTATCCAACTGGTTTTAAAATTAGTTTTGAATTTTTTTTTTAAATTGTAAAATCAGCTTACACCGAAATCCAATTTTGTTCACAAACCAGCTTAAAAACTGATTTGAAATTCGTTGGTGATGTTTTAAAATCTAATCCACATATTGTGTTTGGTTTTATACAAAACCAAAACCAAGTACACCGTCAGTATTAAGTCCCACTGGAAGCCCATTAAAGGAAGATTAACGCGTCATGTCTAAATAATATCATGTAACAAAACGAAAACCTTACAAGCATTGTATAGATCATCTTCAGCATAATATATTATTTCATCACCATACTTGCCACCAAGTTTTTGTTTCAATGACAGTACCTTGTTTCGAAGATGCCTTCAGGCCAAGTGTTTTACAAAATGGATTGAGAATATATTATGCATGTCATCAGCAGAAATCTAAGCAAATCTGCAATAACAAAATTACAATTGACAAAAAGGAAAAGAATTACTTTTCATATTTTGCTTCCTTTGCTGGCTACCTATGCAGTATTCCCCTCAAGGCCCAATTTTGACGTAAGCCAAGCGCAAACCTCATCCATCTCTTCTGGAATTGTGTAGTGTCCAAGCCTTAGAACCAAAAGAAAAGTCCAGAAAAAAAATTAAAATTTAGCATGGTATAAAGAAGATTTTATAAAAAGAAAAAAATAGGACAAAATCTATTACAGGGCTTTTCGTTTATTACCCATTATAAGCTTTAAAAGTTACATCCCCAAATCCAGTTGAACTTAAGCACTTCGATGACTTCTCACCAAACTTATAGGGAACAACATCATCACCTGAGAATATAAATGCAAATGTTATTCACTCCACTATTCAAAAGTTAAATTACCTAGCAATAGTGGTAATGTTGGCGAAAATGAGCTTAATATCGAACAACTAGAGCACATTATAAAACGATTGTATGGATTTTACCCTGCTAAATACATAGAAAAATTTATACAACCTAGATGAACAGTGTTAAACATGAACCAATGGCAATTATTAACTGAACATATAGTTTAAATAATAAGGTGTGTCAGCCTGGATATACATTAAATAAAGGAATGTTTTGCAGCATTTTGCAAAAGCATGATATTTGAAATCAATATAAATAGCAAAATCACCTACATAGGTGACCCACTTCTCGACCAACTTATGTTGTGATTAGAAAAGCTTGTCATATAAATTATTTAGTCAAAATTCTATTTCATGAAAAAATCGAAGCAAAACCAAAGTGCCAACTTTGTTAGAAACCAAGATCTTATTTATCATGTATCTCCCAAACTACAGCCTATCCCTCAAGGTAAACGTAACAGAACTTGTATCATTTTTCTCACAATGCTGGTGCTATGTGTACATGCAGCGCAGAAACACGTGACCACCTACTACAGGGTGATTACTTTCCTTTGAAAAAACCAAGGTTTACTCACTTTTTTATCCCTTCACTTTTCGGTACTTCTGTTCAGTCCCTAATCTAGATTTTGACCAATCAAAGTTCCTGAACTTTTGTTCTGATACCACTGAGTCCTTGTTGTCAAGTTAAAATATTATTGAAACTTAACAGTGGCGTTGGCAACCCAAGCCAAGCCATGTATTCAAGAAGTCTAATGAGATAATCACCTGTAATTGTTTTAGTAAACTGTTTTCAATCCCTCATCTAGTCAGATCACTGGCTGTGGCGTAACATGTAAACAGGAATAAAAACACAATTTGATGACGTGACAACTCACTTGACTGTGGACATCATCACTCATCAGTTACGCAGTTATGTAGCAGCAGGGATTAAACATGGAAAAAGAACAAATGTTCAGGGACTTTGACCGTTACTATCCCTTGCAGTCCTTAAATGTGCGTGGTAGGAAAAGTACTAGCACATATTAGTTACGGAGTTTCTTACTTTCTGTGTCCCTAAATTTTATGAGAAACTGGTGTCTTTGGCGCCTCCGCAACTTCCGCATGATGGCTGATTTAGTCATACCTAGGATCAGTTGCAAGAATGGTTCACTGTATTTTATTCATTGCCCTGGTGTTTTAGAGATTATCTTGGTTTCGTGCTTTACGTTTAAAATTTGTTATACATAATTACAGATATCATGATCATATCTTTATAATTAGAAATATAAAGATAATTGTTATAGTTATAGAAATAAGACCAAATCTTTTATAATCAGAAATATATTATACAAGTATTATAGGAACTTTTTCTTTACTCCAACATCATATATTTATTGCTAGAGAATATCAATCTCCTCTATTTATTGTATTAAATTATTTTTCTTGATATAAATAAAACACCCACGTCTCAAAAACACATGATTTCAGCTCAATGTCTCTCTATTTCCTATAGTTTAACATGCTATCTAGAGCCCCTTGAAAACCATGTTGGCACAGTGGACCCAGATTCTCTAGTGGAGAGTTTTTGTTTTTTGGGCCCTCTTGTGCTCCAGTGACCTCTATTCACTCCGAAGACCACAAGTCCAAGATCACCCAACACCAATCTACACAACCATCAAAACGCCGCCTAAGAACAGTGACTTACACGTGGAGATTTTAGAAGAAATAGGGATGTTAATGCTAAGTCAACCAATGAATCCATGTATCAAACTTGTACCTGACCAAAATAGTTGTATATAGACCCAAGGAGATACTGACAGTAGTTATTTGCTAAGCTAAACTATCTCAGTGTCACTCGTCTTGACATTGTCTTTGCAGTGAGTGTTAGTAAGTCATTTTTTAACTTTCCTTGTCAAGAGGCTTGGGGCGCAGTTGTATGGATTCTAGGATATATTAAGAATACTATTGGCAAAGATCATTATTTATGAAGATAAGGGAAATACTCAAATTGTTGTGTACTCTAATGTTGGTTGGGTATTCTCACCCAGTGATGACCACTCCACTTCAGGGTACTGTGTTCTTCTTGGGGTAATTTAATATCTTGGAAAAGTAAGAGACAAAATATTGTGGCAAGATAAAATACAAAAGCATAATGGCTTCAGACACCTGTGAGCTCATATGGCTAAAACAACTTCTCAAATAAATTTGAAGGAAATTTTCAATTGCATCTTATATGTGACAATCAAACAGCATTATGCATTACATAAAATTGTGTATTTTATGAAGAAAAAAAACAAACATATTGAGGTAAATTGTCATTTCACATGAGAAAAATTGGAATTTGGAGAAACCACCGTTAAACTTGTCAACTCTAGTGAATAGTTGGTACACATATTTACCAAGTCTATTAAGAAGTCCAAAGATCAATCACATCTCTAGTAAAATGAGCACACAAGACTTATATGTTCTAGCTTGAGGGCAGTGTTACAATTACAGGAATGAGGATCGCATCTTTATAGATACAAATATCAGGATCATATCTTTGTAATTAGAAACATCAAGATCATGTGTGTATGTGTATCATTAGTGACATTTATTCTAGTATCATATATTTGTTATTAGAGGATATCAAATTTTTGTATTTATTGTATTGATTTCATTCTTTTAATATAAATCACTCGTGTAGTCATAGAAATATACGGTTTCAAACTTAATGAAACTCACTTTTCTTATGTTTAACTATTTCCTTTAATGTTAGATTTCTAATTGACCCTGGAGTTGTAGTTTAACAGTTTTCTTTCCACTTATTGGAGATCCACATCATCTACTAAAGATATGACAAAATTATAGTATATAAGTGAAAATCTCACCTTGTAGACTGATTTTATGAAGATTAGTTAGGTTTAAAGTCCATTTTCTATAATGACATTGGAGTCTGTCTAAACGAGGGTTGTTGGCTCCATTAGGCTACCCGCAATTGAATTATCCATAAATATCTTATCTCAAACTCGAGATGTCCAGTCCTCGGTGCGAGGAGGAGTGTTGGAGATCTCATATAGAGATATAGTCAAATTATAATGCGTAAGTAGGTGAAAACCTTACTTTGTAAACCAGTTTTGTAAGGTTAAGTCAAGATTAAAATCTACTTTCTAAGAACACTTGTTTCATAAAAAGAGTATATTTTATTTTCATAGATTTACCTTTTCCATGACAAAGCAAAACAGGAAAGGACTGAGCCCGCCTTGTAGCTTCATGTATCCCTTGTAACTTGTTACTCAAGGTCCTATGCAAAGAACAAAAATATAGCAATTTCATTAAGTAATATAGAAAGCGGAGGGAAGGGGGCTTGAATCAAACTAACATGAGAAGTTAAAATATTGTCAAGAGACCAGACTTTGAGCATGGAAGCCAGCCACTTAAACCAACAGCTGCACTTATGTTGGCAGGATAAGCATTCCCATTCCCATATTTCCCAGCAGTAAAGCAGGACACGGAGTACAGGGCAGTAGCTGCTCCCATGCTGAACCCTCCCACACCAAGCTTAACTGTCATACAAATATCAGACTAAAAATTGTTATAACTCATAATAATTTGTTTACTGTGATTGAAAAAATGAACTATACAAACATGAAACATAAAAAAAAGTAATAGTTAAGCAGAATTAATAAAAAATTCCCTTCATTTAACAGCATCTGAAATTGAGCATTTACACTATTGACCTTAGCAACTCCAGTAACATTTTAGAAACTTAACCATATAGACTGAAATTTAACCATATATCAGCTTTTTGCTTCCCTTTAGGACCTAGACCTCAAATCTGAGGAATTTACTGTGTTCATATCAGAGGCTGGCAATATTGGCTCTCTGAGCCATTCATATTTCTTCCAAATACATAGCTAATTGGGGCATGTGGCTAACAACCACTTACATGCATTATTAAATGATAAGTATAACACATGGTAGATCTCAAAATAAGTTATGTAGATCAAATATACATATTTTTTCCTGCACATTCAAAAACCTGATGTTTACTGAGATGGGATCTCAAAGTCATGCAGTTTTACAATATTAATATGATGGTGGTATAAGGTTCACAAGTTTGCATTTAATACATGGTTTTCAAGTGTTCTATAGAAAGCAGGCAGAAAATCAATCATTTCACCAAACAAGCTAACCAAATATGCATTTATTGTACTAAAGTATGCAAAATGATCTTAAGCTGATATTTACAGTTATATACTTGTGTTGTGTCTATTTCTTTATTCTTTTCCACCTTTTGGTGTGCAAGTTTAAGCACCATAGTTAGATATCTTTGACAAACCAAAGATCAGGCCCAAGATAATTTATTTTTTCTAATTAAATGACATGAATAAGCAAAAATATGCAAGAGTTCAATTATTAAGTTCTAATTTTTATGATAATCTAGCAAGAAAATAAGCTTTATGTCATATAACATGGCATCGACATACTCATAAAATTAGACAAAAATGTTGAGAGAGAAACCTACTGTCTGCAGGCTCCGTAGACAACAAATTTGCAACATGCGCAGCTGAAGCATCCAATCCTTCAAGATCATCTGGAGCATCTTCTGAAATCTCTCCAACATCAAACCCTAAGAGATACGAAAGTTATAGATAAGAAATTTATAAAGACCAATTTAAGGTTATTATTACAAAATTTAAAACTCATAGTGCTAGCTCTGTCCTCAAATGCACTTCTATGCTCCATGTGACAATTTCAATGTTGCAGCACATAAGACTGTTTATAATACATTAACTATAGAGGTTTATATTCCCTCTAAGGGCCTAAAAACCAATAACTTACAAGCAGTAGATGGAAAGCCACCAAAAATAGATATTGGCTGAGTAGGAGCAGTTGGACATATCCATTTAATCTGCACCAAACATTTAAACAATGATCTTTCAAATTACTATCAATATGATCATACATATCCCAAGAATATAAATCTAGGCATAAGCAATATGTGTTCCCCTATTAACAGTTAAAAGTTCTGTGTGCTTACATTTGTAAGAGGAAGGGTCTCTAGAAGCTGGGACCAACTGCATAAGCAAAGCAGAAAATGAGTTTTGTTCTCCAAGTTAAAACCCATTATTAAAACAATGCTAAAACATCAAATTAAGTTGACACTCTAATGGTTAACCCTGCTGATTCCCTTGTTCAATAGCATGTGCCACTCTTATGAATCACCTTTTTATGATAGGGCCCAGAATTTAGAAAATGAGAACCAAATGATAAGCTCCTAGTGTTGAATCACCATTTGACTCCTAAGAACCAAAATAAGACTCCAAAGAAAGGTTTCAGACGCCAAATGCCAGAGAGTTTTTCTCTCAATTTTATATCTCAAAAGTTGTTTTACAAGAGGGAAAGCAAGGGTATTTATAGGAGAAGTCACCCTCCAATGCACGTGCTAATGTAAGTGAAATGAAAACCAAATTCCTAATTTAGATGGTTTTATCTAGTCTCAGCCATGAGATGAAAAGCGAAATTTGAATTTTAAAATCAAATTCCGACCTTAATTCCCACCTCTAATCATATTTAATGGCTTTTCATTCTCTAGATACCTACCATGTAGCCATTGAATCCAAACTTCCATCTCAAGGAATTGATCAAGTTCCTTTATCTCCTTTAAATCTTAATTTTGTCTTATAGTTCCACATTGTCCTTATAATTTAGTCTCTCTAAGCCAAATTTAACTAGCTCTTTAAATTGTTTTGTAACCTTTGATTTCAGATCCGAAAAGATATAGGAGGCTAGTGAGAAAACTCATTTATCTCAATATGACAAGACCTAATATTTCTTATGTAGTCAAAGTTGTTAGTCAATTCATGCAAAATCCTCAAATTGATCACTGGAATGTTGTAATTCGCATTCCAAGATATATTAAAAAAAAATGCTCCTAGACAAGGATTGTTGTATGAGTACAAAGAAATACTCAAATTATATGTGATGCATATTGAGTTGATTGTTACACTGACAAGAGATCCACCACAGGATATTGGAGGGAATATTGTCTCCTAGAAGAGAAAGAAAAAAAGTGTTGCCCAATACAATGCAAAAACTGAATACAGATCTATGGCTTTGGTCACTTGTGAATTTGTGTGGATTAAACAACTCCTTCAAGAGTTTAAATTTTGCCAAGTTGAGCAGATGAAATTGTATTGCTTTCAGTCTTGTGCTTCATGAAAGATTCAAACACATAGAGATTAATTGTCCTTTTATCAGGGAGAAACTATTATCCAAGGAACTCCGCACTGGATTTATCAACTCTGACGACCAGCTTGCAAACATTCTCACTAAGTACTTGAGAGAACCTAGAATTCAATTTATTGGTGCATTTAATGTATATGTTTCAACTTGGGGACAAGTTAAAATTATGATTGTTATGGTATTGTAGACCTATCATAAAGTTGTTTTTTGGGTGTATGTACCTAGATTAAGAGTTGAGTGTTTCTTGGTGTATGTAACTTCTCCTTGTAATGTACTCTTCCCTTTTTCATATATATAAAATAAAAATCAGCTAAGCATGCAACTCCTTGATTTATTATCACATCCAAATTCAAGTGTGACATATTCTTTCAATTCACAAGTATCCTAGGCAACAATTAACAACAACAATCATAAATAATGACTGAAAAAATAAAAGAGCATAGAAACATATCACCCACCCACAAATAAATTTTCATATGTGTGTTTGTATATATATATGTATGTGTGTGTGCACCTATGTGTATAAATTTGGGATAGAGCAATAGGAAATGTCATGTCACCTGGAGCCATTATCCCCGAGGCCATGCAACCAAACTATAGTTGCTTGGTGTTTACCTTTAGGCCTGACAACATAGGTTCTTCCAAACTCAAATGCTCTTCTAGAAGATCTACCACCTAAATGGAACCACAATAAAGAATGATTTATCACAAAGAAAACGAGATGGGATAACAATTATGCACCCTAAATACACAGAAGTTAACCCCATTAATCCATCTTAAGAATTCCTAGATACTGTCCTTTAGAATTCAATAAATTACACCGTGAAGTAGCACGCATACTACAAAGAAGATACTTACCAACAGAACCAAGTGATGGCGCAGCAAAGCTCATGTTGGCCTCTATAAAAAAACACCTAAAGATCACTCCTAGAGCTGCAATAAACCAACATTGAAAATTTGAAATAAAACAAAAAACCTCAGTTAAGTAAACAAGAATGGTAATGATACAAGTCTAGAGTAAATGAAGATCCGGCATCAAATAAACAGAAAAGACATAACTATCAGAACAGAACATTTAAGAAATCAATAACTAAGTATCTTAGTTGGAAGCAGAAGTTGTATTTCAAGTCTTCACAAGCCTAAGAAATACATTCAACAGTACTGTTAGAGATCCTACACCAACTAGAAACATAGTCAAATTATAGTATATAAGGGGCAAACCTCATCTTGCAAGCCAATTTTATTGGGTTGAATTAGACCTAAATCCACTTTCAAAGATGTATAAACCAATATGGCAACCAATCAAGTTGAGCAAAATACAAGACTGGTTTACATTATCCAGCTTACTCAAATGTTGAAATTACAACGGTAAAAAAATGAGAACATCAAATTTAAAAGACAATAATATGTTTGCAAACGTCCGAGCTTAGAGGAGTTCTGTTCCATTTTAAATCATTGAAAAAGAAGGAACGAGATAGGATTTCATTTCCAAAATCAGTGAAATGAAACTCGAGTAACACAAGAAAAGCAGGCATTACAATGTTTGGGAAAACTGAAGCAGAGGAGGGTATCTGAGCTTTTGGGTGGACTGACTTTCTCAGTTCACTAGGACTGTAAAACATTAAACCAAACAAACAACAAAGGAAAACTATTATTCAACACAGAAACCAACATAAGATTAAAAAAAATGGTTCCCAATCTCGTGCTTAAAATTTGTTCAAAGAAGTCAGAAAAGTTCGAGAGATTTTAAAATAAAAATATCAGACAAATAGAAACCACACTAATGCCAGTATCCACGCATTTGTGCCCTGACCTCAATGTTAGAACTAGGTCAAATTTAAACAAGGTCCCAAAACACCCAAGAGAAACGAGACAACATCCCAAAAAAGAACAAAATAAATTTGGCAGTAAATCTCATTGAAGATTATATCAACGAGAATCATGGCTAGAAATAAAATCAATAAACCCACATTCCACGACATACAAATAATCAGCCACCATTCATAAGCAAAACACACAAAACAAAACAAAAACGAAATCAAGCTATAAAATTATTTTAAAATGAAAAAGGAGCACAAAAACGACATTAGATAGTAAGAAGTGATTGTACCACAAAAACGTAAAGAAAAAATGCAAGGACGAAGACTCAAGTTCTAGAAACTCGAACCTCTCTGTTGATATCGCGAACTCCAGAAACCCAAAAAATGTCTGAAGCTTTGTGTTGATTTCGTCGTCTCGTCCTTTTTTTAACTTTGTTATTTTCCCCTTCTTCCGTATAAATTATAAATTATTATAAACTAAAAAAAAAAACACACACACACACACACTTACTGTGGACTTTTCTAATGTATTTTGGATTTAGTGAAATGTGGTCATGTACATGTAAGTCCAATACACGGTGCACAATGGCCGTTCGATGTAAATCAGTGTTGGATAAGTGAATGCCACGTATCGTTGACGAGGATTGGCGACAAAATACCGGCGTGTGTCAGAGGACGCTGCACGATGCGATTGGTAGGAGATCGGATACCCCGTGTGGTCCAGATCTACCCTTTCAACAGCAAAATACAGGAGAAAAAAAAATAAAGATTATTTAATCTTATTTATGTAATATTTTTTTGTCAGTATCATAAAAACAGTATTGCGTTATTAAAAAAAATATTAGTAATAATAATTAAATTCTTTAAGTTTTTAAGATACTTTGGTAAAAATGAATTTTTAAAAATACTAGTTTCTTCTTCACAGTGCAAGGGATAATAAGAGTATTTCTGTATATGTTTATTGGAGGAATCTCAGGTGGAACACTATTCGTGATATAAAATATAGAATTTATAAAAATGCAATTAAATAGTTCAAGTTATAAAGAAGAAAAAACAAATAAATGCATGAATAAATAAATTTGAGTCAAATTTATCTAAGGAAACGTGATGAAATGATTAAACTAAATAATTTTAAACTTTGTATTGTAAAAATTATAAAATTTAATACCTATAGTTTAAAAAAATATTAATATCAAATTA
>Ga0123341_1006961_pt1 | contig 10275 bp, 6 predicted proteins | sample Turbeapinknodule_FD_89959 | JGI IMG/M metagenome (GOLD analysis project Ga0123341, IMG submission 89959) | Root nodule microbial communities of legume samples collected from Mexico - Turtle bean Mexico pink nodule | ecosystem: Host-associated > Plants > Roots > Nodule | place: Mexico: Nepantla...
ACTAAACAAATTTTACAATAAAATTAAAAGTCAATATATGTATAGTATGTTGTATTTTGTATTTGAATAAGAATATAAAAGTCGTTTATGGTACACTCTATGTTTATTTATCGGTTAAATATTGTGGGGGAAATGAATAAAAAATGAGAAAAGAAAGAATTATTTTAGTTAAAGAACTTCGAACGTAACCGTTTTTTAATCTCCGGATCCTTCACGCGAACTTGCACTCCCTCTCCTTCTTCCTCTTGACTCTTCAATTTTTGCCTTCTCCCAATTCTTAATCACCACCAACAAAGACCACGCGCATACCATGACCCTTTCTTCAATCGCCACCCTCATTCCTAGTTAATGCATTCCTTCTGCTGTGTCTCCATCGTCTCCGACCACTCTTCTCCGGTCACCCTCGACATGCCCCCTATCTCCACCACATCCAGATCCGACCCTGCCCCTCGACCGGAAGAAGCCCTCCACTCCGTCACCAACGGTGGGGAAGGCGGCCGCGCGCACCCCCCGTCGGTTCCGGCCGTGGACTTCAGGATCAAAGACCTCATCGGGAACGGAATCTCCGGGATTCTGCGCAAGTGGGTGAACTACGGCAAAGGATGGAAAACGCGCTGGTTCGTGCTTCAAGACGGCGTCCTCTCCTACTATAAAATTCACGGAAACGACAAGATCATCGTAAACTCCGAAACCGAGAAGGGATCGAAGGTCATTGGCGAGGAATCCGCGCGAATGATCTCTCGCAATCGCAATTCGAATCACGTCGACCGCCGCCGAAAGCCCGTCGGCGAAATCCATCTCAAGGTCCGTTTCATCATTCTCTTCCATTTGTTTTTGTCCCCTTTTAATTTCGTTTCGGTTTGGGTTACGACGCTGGGAGAGTATCAGGTACGAAATTGGAAATTCAGAAGTTGTAATTACTGAGCCTTTATGTATATGAATCTGAATATCCGATTTATGTAATGTGAGCTTTTAAGTGATGATCGATGGAGTTAGTTATTAACAAAGCTTTAAATTGCACTCTTCGCAGATTTGTAGTTTATAGTGTGATCCTACTCGGATTGCTTCCTCTGGAGGATACATGTGGTTTTGTATCAAAAGAAAGTTTTGAATTGTGGTTTTGGATTAGTCGTTATATGTGATATTCACGAGATTGAGGACAAATGTGGCTGCTATTGCTGTCATAGAGATTGTAAACCCTTGGCCGTTTTAAGAACATTGATTATTAATGTATAGAAACTTCAATGTGGTGGGTGGCGTGGTGATTTTCTTTTTATGGGGTTTGTGAGTGGTGAGTTTTGTTTGTTGTGTTCATATCTGTGTTTGTGTGTGTAGGTTTCGACTATTCGTGAGAGCAAGTCCGATGACAAGAGGTTTTCTGTTTTCACTGGGACTAAGACACTCCATTTGAGGGCCGAGACTCCTGATGATAGGGTGGCATGGATGGAGGCCTTGCAGGCAGTGAAAGATATGTTTCCCCGGATATCCAACAGTGAGTTGATGGCGCCAGTGGACAGTGTGGCTGTTTCGACTGAGAAACTGAGGCATCGGCTTATGGAGGAAGGAGTAAGTGAGGAAGCCATTCGGGACAGTGAACAAATAATGAGAAATGAGTATGCTGCGCTGCAAAACCAGCTTCTGCTGCTTAAACAAAAGCAGATGGCTCTAATCGACACTTTGCGGCATTTAGAGGTACCTTTATTGAAAAGTAGAAAACTTCAAGCCAATCAAACTGGTTATTCTTGGTGGATTTCTACTACTGCACAGAAAGCTGGTCATTCTTAGTACTCTTAAGATTAGCGGCAAAGAAAGGAGGGGGCTATGTCTTTCTCCTTCTCATTTAAAAGAAAATAGAGAATGTGTATTATCATCCTGTCAAATGCCATATGTGTAATTTCTCTAGTTTTCCCATGTTGTTTTTTTCTTCTACTGGTGTACATAATCTACAACCAAATCTAAAGGTTTGTTCTTGAGTTCACTTGTCATAGGTGCTACAGTAATTAATAATATTCAGTGTTCTTCTGTCAAATTCTTTCCCTTTCGTGTTGAATTGGTTTGTAATGGACAATTAGTTCCATATCTCGTATTGAGTCTTTCTTTAACCAGTTAGATGCCTCAAGTAGGGTTTTGGTATGATAGTGTGTAAGTTATAAATCTTAAATCCAAAAGGAAAGAAGTTGTGGTTAGTGGATCTTGAGGCTCTTTTATTCTCTGACTTGTGATGAATTTTGATCATATTAGTAGCAGAGTTCTGTTAGAAATTAATCCTTGGACGATTGAACTTATATCATACATGCACAGCTGAATGTTCTTTGTAAAAAAAATTGTATAGGTTGAAGTTGAGACGCTAACTAGATATATTTCTGGGTTGTATTTATATATCTTGCTGTAGAAGTTTTCAACCAGTTAATAACCATGCATGCAGGGGTGCAGCGGTTTGACTAATCATAAAATGCTATACCTAATTTTGACGGTTCTTATATTTTTGTTTATCCAATAAGCCTGTTCACCTTAATGTATAAGCAAAAAATTCGAAAGGTAAATATTAATAGATCGCCATGTTTTCTGCGTTAATGTATTTTACAAATGTGCCTTCCTGATATTTTACTGACCCCCCCTCTCAATTCAAAATTACTATTTTAATTAGGAGAGAGAGTAAGTGGACTAGGTTAACTTTGAAACAGAAATTGTTTCAATCTTTCTTGGTATGGTTTGTGATCTTTCGTACTAGAGTCCATCCATTGAGTTACCATATTTCAATGGCTTAAACAAAATAGTTTTCTTCGCACTGTGGAGAGTTTTCGTTTGATCTTTAGTTTTTAATTGCTTCTTTTTACTTGTTGATATATTTGATTAAGGTTTATTTTGTTCTCCTTGTGAAGTAAAAGAATTTCTTTGTACTTCATTATTGTAGACAGAAAAGGTTGATCTGGAGAACACTGTGGTTGACGAAAGCCAAAGACAGTTGAATGATCAAGAGGTTTCTTCTGGATTAAGGCAGGAAAAATCTAGTGGTAAGTGCTTGAATGTTTCATATGGTTAAGATCTTCTCATTGTGTGGTTTTTGGTTGTGCATTTTCTTGAAAATAGAAGTGCTTAAATGGCAGTTATTATCTTTGATACTTTGTTTTCTTATGAACTATTTCTATTGTCTTTTGCATTTAAACTTTTTGATCCAGAAGCAAGTGCAACTGAGTCTGACGATGATCATGAGAGAAATGACGCAGCTGAGGAAGAAACAGATGATGAAGAAACTACCTTTTTTGAGACTCGGGATTTTCTGTCATCGTCGAATTCTTTTAAAAGTAATGCTTCGGATATTAGGGTCTCGTCTTTCTCTTCAGATGATGGACTCTGTGCCGTTGAATCTGAGGAGGATGTAGATCCTTCTATTAGATCTGTTGGAACCAACTATCCTTGTGTTAAGCGGCGAAAGAAATTACCTGATCCTGTTGAAAAGGAGAAAGGTGTCAGTCTTTGGTCAATGATTAAGGATAATATTGGGAAGGATCTAACAAAAGTTTGCCTTCCTGTTTATTTTAACGAGCCTCTCTCCTCTTTGCAAAAATGCTGTGAAGAAATGGAATACTCATATCTTCTAGACCGAGCATATGAATGGGGAAGAAGGGTAACTCTAAATATGGCACCCCAAGTCATGTTTCCCTGTTTGTACTTTGCTGTTAGTTCTTCAATGTGTATTGCTCGGTGCAATGTTCTAATATTTTAACTCATTGATGATGTTATGCAGGGTAATAGCCTCATGAGAATTCTCAATGTTGCTGCTTTTGCTGTATCTGCCTATGCTTCGACTGAAGGAAGAATCTGTAAACCATTTAACCCATTACTAGGGGAAACATATGAGGCTGACTTTCCTGATAAAGGCTTTCGATTTTTCTCAGAGAAGGTCCGAGCTAATCCTTGACATTGATATTATCAAATAGATGATCCTTTTCTTGATTATTTTATCATAAATATATATTTTATCATGTAATGCTGCACAGAAAGTGAAAAGCATCAAATTATTATTTTGGTACAAAAATGTTAGGGGAATATATTTAAATGTGACTGTGTTAGTGCTAGACATATAAACCTATCATTGAAAGGTCACCTGTGAGAATTAAAAAGGAGTGTGTGTGTGTGAAATGTGACGGTTATATGTTTTGAATTTATTATTTGTTTAAATCCTACATATCAGTATTCATTAATGCTGCTTATTTGAAGTCCTTAGAACTTCTTGCTTCTGGATTAAAAGGAAAAAGGTTTCCAAAGCACAGTTTGAAGGAAGAACTCTAGTATAATCTTAAAACTACTCCAGTTAATTGGATGAATGAAAAGTGATATGATTAGTTGCTTAAATTCTGTAGAACTTGATGAAGTACAATTTGTTTGAATTTCAACAAAGGATATGACTGTGCCTTTTTTAATATATCTGCTTCCGTTTTGTAATTATTATATTTCTTCTTTCTCTCAGGTCAGTCATCACCCAATGATAGTTGCATGTCACTGTGAGGGTACAGGTTGGAAATTTTGTGGAGATAGCAACTTAAAGAGTAAATTTTGGGGTCGTTCAATTCAGCTTGATCCTGTTGGCATTTTGACTTTGGAATTTGATGATGGTGAAGTATTCCAGTGGAGTAAGGTATATTTAACTACTTCCAGTACCATGTGGCCAGTGGCCTCAAAGAAAATGCTGTGTCCAGATTTGGTTCTAAACTGATATGGAACTTTTCTTTCAGGTTACGACATCAATATACAATCTCATATTGGGAAAGCTGTATTGTGATCATTATGGTACAATGCGAATACAGGGAAATCAAGATTACTCATGTAAACTGAAATTCAAGGAACAATCTATAATTGATCGAAATCCTCACCAGGTGCTGAATATCTGTTTCACGGAGTTCATCTTTACAGAGGATTGTCTTTTACTTTATGCTGACATTAACTTTGTTCTAATATAGTACTTTACATGTGAACTTCTCTCAGGTTCATGGTATTGTTCAGGATAGAAACGGGAAAATATTGTCTACTTTGCTCGGAAAATGGGATGACAGCATGTATTATATAAATGGAGACTATAGTGGGAAGGACAAGGGTTATGAATCAATGTCAAATGCCCATCTAATATGGAAGCGGAGCAAGCCGCCCAAGTTCCCCACTAGATACAACTTCACTCGGTTTGCCATCACACTAAATGAACTTACCCCTGGATTAAAGGTCTCTTTTTTAACGCATACTTTCGCGTGTATAGCCAGTTTATTTTCCTATTCCTTTTCATTATAGTGGAAAAATAGGCTGTATTTTTCACCTATTTACCCCCATTATTAGTGTTGCGTTTAGTAAGGAAATATTGTGATCATTTATATATCATGGAAGAGCTATAAAGTATAAAACAATTTAAATTTAACTTTAAAGGATCGAAATATCCATATCATATTATTTTACATATTACGAGTACATGTATTTATTATCACTTTTATAAGTGCATACATAGAATAAGCTGAAGGACAGAAATATCCATATCATATTATTTTGCATATTGTGAGTACTTGTACTCATTTATTATCACTTTTATGTGTGCATACATAGGATAAGCTGCCACCAACTGATTCCAGGTTAAGACCTGACCAAAGGCATTTGGAAAATGGCGAGTATGAGAAGGCAAATTCAGAAAAATTGCGACTTGAACAGCGTCAACGTCAGGTAATTATTTCACTCTACTTTGTGGTGTTTCCTGTGTTGGTTTCAGAGGGAGTACATTAAATAGATATGTTAGATTGGGAACATGATATGGAGTGGTGTTGTATTTTTTGGTTTAGAACAAAATTGAAATAGGATTAAAACATGAGTGAAGTCATCTCATATTAACTTCTTAAAAGTTATAATATTTAACCTGTGTAAGCTAATCTTAAGATATATTGTTTAAGTACATCTTAGTTGTGCTAAGGGTGAAAATCAAGGAAAATTAGAAACAAACTTTTCCGTCGAATTTCATCTCATGTTGGTTGGTCAACATGTCAAATCCTACCTAAGGGTGAGAATGGATTATTTAAGGTATGTTTTACAAGTTTCTCCATCAGAACTTGTGAGAAAAAAAAAAGTTTTCTTCATAAGTTAAAATTAGTTTATACATAATCAAAAATAAGAATCTAGAAAAGCTAAGCTAACTTTCACAAATTAGCTTATGCATAAACTATTTTTAATATATAGGAAAACTAAAATCAATTTTTTAACCTAAAATTCCTTGCAAAGAATTTCTTCCAAAGATACCTTACTGCTTCAAATACTGTTAGAATGCCTTAAATCTGACTAGTCATGGAATGCAACTACTTGTGGAAAGACATGAATCAAACTTAATAGTGATAGCTATTATAAGAAGCACCTCACTGTTTTACTTTTTAATAAAAACATTTTAGACCGAGTTGTCTGAATGTCTGATCACTTATCTTTTTTCTGTTTTGACCGTGCAAACTCTCTCAATGCAATGGTATAAACACCTTTTATTTTCAAGATCACTAAATGAGATGTATGGAGGTTGAGCTCTTTCGGTATATTTGGATGGATTTTTTTCAAAAGGGCTTTTAGATGAAAGAAGTATGAAGAAAAAGTGAAATTAACTTCTTCCTAAGTTAAAATTTATCTTTTTTGTCCTAAAAGTTCTTAGAGAAAGTTTGTCCAAACAGAGTCCACGTGTATGCTTTAAATAAGGTTATAAAATTTCGACCTGTGACTTTGTGGGTGTTAAAATAAATGTAGTGGATTTCTTATATATTTTAATATCCAAAGTAATCGAGAAGTATAGTTTGAAATATAAATTAACCAATCATTAAGAACATTGACGGTTGAAATTGTGATTGTAATAGGGTAAATGAGTAATAAAATAAATTATAAAGTAGCCAAAATTTTAACAACACTTTTCACTTTAGTAGAGTGAAGTCCTTATGCTTTATTCTTATTTTCTAAGACAACTTGTTATGCTTGTTATTTGATATTTGTTTGAATGAGATTCAGGCTCGGAAAATGCAAGAGAGCGGTTGGGAACCACGGTGGTTTCGTAAGAATAAAGAGAGCGGTACCCACCGCTACGTGGGAGGGTATTGGGAGGCCCGAAAACAAGGAAATTGGAACTCATGTCCTGACATTTTTGGTCAAATTCCTTCTGATCATCTTTCAGACGAAGGTCAATAATATTCATTGTAGTTTCTCAATATTTTTACCTTCCAATTTTTTTACTGATGGGTGTCTTGTCTTGTACCGCTAGATCGCAGTTAAGGTTCCCCATGAAATTCATGATAGTCAATCATTTAAAAATATGAGCAGGTAATAATGTAATTCTTTTTTAATTCCTAGTCTGAGTCATTTTATGTCCTCATTATTGTTATTGTTAGTATTAGTATTAGGACTAAGTTATGAAATTTCTTTCAACTTAGGGAATACTTGTTAACGGAATTTTAATTGATACAATTATCTTTTGTAAACCAGTCTTACCAGTAGTTCAAGTGCTTGTAAATTTGTATATATTAACTAATAAATAACTATAGTTTTATCACATGAAATGAGGATAATTAAACATTTATTCATTCTTTGTAATTTTTGTCTTTAATGTCTATTTTTTAAGTGACTGGATTATACATTTATTACAGAATTCTAGTGGAATCTCATGGTTTCCTCTTGCACCCCATGGAGCGTGTAAAAGATAAAATTAGCCCTGAAAATCCACTCTTCTTGTCTCAGTTGGTGTAAATGATAAAATTAGCCCTGAACATCCATTCTTCTCTCCGTTGTTCTCTCTTCTGGATTATATGATCGGTTGATTTCTTGGATGGTAGGAATCAAGTGACTTGTGGACTTCCTGTGCACTTCCAGATTTAGAAATCTATTTTGAATTGTACAATCCAAACAAATAATTTTTAAATTAACAATACAGAATAAACTTTTAGAATAACTTTCAAATTGTATAATTTACAAATCACTTCTGAATCTAGAATAAGTCTATTCCAAGTTGCACAATTCTTCCTATAGCAACCTAAAGTAGGAGTGTATCTTCATTATAGGGTTTGATACTCTCTTATTTTCCACGTTTTCTTTAAAGCCCAACATTCATCATTCCAAAAGTATAATCAAACTTATTTCATCACACTACCGCAAGTCATAAAAATGTTTCATTTTTCTTACTTCATTCTTTAGGATGTATTGGTGAGGACGAATCAAAAAAAGGAGCTGAAGATCTTTTTAATATACTTGCAACATATGGTGTTTAATATTTCTTACTATTAATAGAGGAGGTTTAGGTAATTATTTAAGTATTTGGAATTGATAGCAATGTAAATAATGTACCAAACGAAGGTGTAATATAATCCTAACTTCAGCATGCAGGTAAGCAGAAGAAAGCTGTGTCAAAGTAAAGAATAATTGACAGTAACATTACTGTGTTCAGGAGATTCTTATTGTCTTCTACTGATTTTTGTATGTTCATCATGCACATCTGTTTCTGACTAAAAAAATGTTCTTATACTATCTTTTGATTTGAAGAGAAATACGTAAAAATGTATGATAAGATAATTGATGTGAAGAGAAATAGAAAGAAAAAGTAGAACTATAAAGGGCGTCATAAAGAAAACATTGTTGCATAAATAATATAAGCGATGGAAAAAATGCCATTATATTCGGTCAGGCTTCCTTCTTTGACTTTTCAAAAGCATCACCACATATCCTCCAAAGCCCAAGTTTCTGCCCAATTAACATGCCTTTGAAAGTCTAATTTAGCATAGCCTTAGCCCAAATTAAATTCTTTCTGGCTTCGTTTTAATTTGTGCTTTACAAATAAACTTGGATTATATAGTCTTGTCAGTTTTATTATAGAAGACTTTTCAATCTGAGCATGAACTTTTGGACATGTGAAAAAGAATTCGTTAAAGTTTAAAGTAGTTATATCTTAATATTTACTTTCACCATATGTACAAATTGAATGCAAGTTTATTTTCAACCACAGAATAATGTGAATCCAGTTATCATACTACACCTAAATTTGATCTATTTTCCCTCACTTTTACTCTGGGGGAACTAACTAGTCTGTATTTGGCTTGCGATTACATCAACATACAGAGTCATAAAGGTCAATGATGCCTTAAATTAACGGCAGCATATCTATATATCTATATGCTAATGGGGTTATCATGGCCGAAGCAAACAGGAAGAAGCATGCAAAGATAATGAAAGTTATGGTGAATAAAACAGGAACAGGTGCATACACTAACCACGCCTAGTCATTTTTTCCTTAATACTATAGAGAATTGTAATGCAGTTTGAGGATGAGTTTTTTTAATCCATAACATTATATAGTTTTACTAAAATTAAACGACTTCTTGTTCTCCCCCTACTTCCTTTTCAAACTAGACCAAGGATCCTTCCTTTCCACTCCATTCCTTCTACAGAATGCTCACTAAGTCCTGTCTTACTCATTCAGTTTCGTTTTCTGACCCTTCCACTGTCTCTTTTCATTCATGTTGAAACATGCATGTCTTTCTCATTTTTTTTCTCCCCAAATCTTTCAAACCAAACATCATGTTTTGTGCACATGCAACACTATGTCGAGCTATTATTTGTCCTAGTCTACGCGTCAGAAAAGGCGCCACAGCAATCAGTTTTCATAATGTCGCCCTTGTTTCTTTCGTGTGTGTTTTCAAGAATTACCCATTTTGAAGGGAACAAAGACTACTGTGTCTGTAGCAGGAAAGCTCCTAGTATGTTCTGTTGTTTTCATATTCTTCAATAAGATTTCTCAGTGTTTTAACTTTTCTTCTCCTGCTCATCTAGGAATAGGAAGTCTTCCCTGGTAAAAACTGATAAGCACTACAATGGCCTAAGCTACATCCATGATGCTTTTTTTTAGTAGTTAGAATAATTATAAATTTTTACATTAATAACTCATCCTAAGTCTGTGTACTTTATGCAATCTACGCTTATGCATTATGCATTTCTAGCATTTCTAACATTTCATTCTATATTACGTGACACATCACCATCTAAATCTAAATATTTGGTACACATTTTTTATATTATACAAATAGAATGGTATAATATAAAGTACAAACAAGTGACAACAACCAAAGTATGACTCAAGATTTTATATAAATGAAAATGCAGACTTTATATTACAAAGTGTTGTCTACACATTTTACCACCTTTTCAGTCTTTATTTATATAGTAGACTGCAAGTTGAAATAAATAATAGCTAAGTACATAACTTGAGAGGTTGGTAACAATATCTACCAC
>Ga0123341_1006962_pt1 | contig 10273 bp, 12 predicted proteins | sample Turbeapinknodule_FD_89959 | JGI IMG/M metagenome (GOLD analysis project Ga0123341, IMG submission 89959) | Root nodule microbial communities of legume samples collected from Mexico - Turtle bean Mexico pink nodule | ecosystem: Host-associated > Plants > Roots > Nodule | place: Mexico: Nepantla...
ATCTATATATATATATATATATTTTAAATAATGATCAATACAATTTAGTTATATAAAAATATTTAAATATTTATAATCATCCATAACAAATTTTAATCTTTGAATGTTTTTTTCAACCCCAAAAGAACAACAATAGTATACATATAACATGGTACAAAGGAGATATCTCCTCTATAAGGAATACCCCTTTTAGAAAGGTTATATCCTATATGAGGAGATTTGAAAACAAATCTAAAAAACTAAAGCATACATAAAAGAAAAAAAAAATATTATACTAACCCAAAATGGGGTTCAAAAGGAGGAGTAGAGAAAAGAAAGGTGCAATGTTAAAGAAGGAAGGGTGTGTAAGGAAGATCCAAGCTTTAAATAAATAAAAAAGTGTATATGATGCACAACAAAAGGAGAACGATGAAGAATTCATGAAGTTGATCAAGGTTAAGAAGATTAACATTGATACGATGCTTAGAAGAAAAACGATGATAGTTGGGGAACTAAGTTCGCGAGTGAAACATAATATGACATATGGTGCACACAAACATTTAGCAGTTAATCCTTAACAAAGATGCCATTTTAGGTTGGTCATTCACTCTCTCAGTAACTCCTTGATTGATATTGATATCCATAATTGTAATAGAATGTTATGGATGAGAAATAATTCCACTGAAGCATTAAGTCTATGGAACAAGAAAAGAAATAAGTTATACACATATAGGGAATGAATATCACATTGGTAAGAAAATGGAAGAGATGGAGGAAAGAGATAAGGTTAGGAACTTAGAAAGAGAGGAAAGGAGTACACATAAGGATTAATGAAGATAAGGAATATAAACATTGTAGGAGAGGATCGACAAAGAGGACATATATTGAGGAGATTATTGTAAAGTAAGACATAAACATGATCTACATCCAAGAGACTAAAACAGATATAACAAGTACTGAAAAATGTTAAGGAATATGGGGTAATAATAATGTAAAATGGAAGCACATGGTAGAAGAAAAAAAAAAAGGCAGGGATTATTTTAATCATATGGAGTACAAAAAGGTTTATGCTTGTAAAAATGATAAAGGTTTTATAATCTTACATGGGGATTGAGGAGATGGTGACTTTTTACGACAAATGCACCGCATTGTCAGAAGTAATAATGTGTCCCTAAGGAAGGATATCGAACCCACAAGAAACAGTTGAATAATGAAGTAAAATCTTCACTAAATATAAAGTAGACTAATAAAAGTTTCTTGAGAGCTGTTATGATGACAATGATTAATAAGAAAACAAGTCAAATTTGTTGCTTCAAATGAAAAAATAGGGATTGGGTTTCATCTTTCTCACTCTTTTGTATTTTGATTAGCATGACAATATTGTGTCCTTTGATTGATATTGATGTCAATATAAAAATTATTTATATTGATTCCTCGCATATAAAATTATTAAGATGCTTCATACATATCGATTCCTAGCATATTTATAAAAACAACTTATCCTTAAGATCAGACGTTGATAGCAATTACCATTTCAAATATATTCCTAGCATTCAAATATGTTAAGCATTATCGTTTGTGTCAGAACCTTAGAAGTACTTTCTAGTCAAATCTAAGATTCTAGATCATGGTAAACCAAGCATTATAAACAAAAAAATCAAGAACAAAATATTATATTGAAATATCACTCTAATACATAAGAGTTTGAACAGATTACTCCCAAACTTAAAGGGTAAAATTAGTCACTCATGATGACTATTACAAGTAAGGAGAACATGAAAAGAAGATCCAGGATGTTTCTCCTTGACGACTACCTCCTCTAATGTTTCTCACACCACCTCTTCTCCCAATTGCGTTACAAGTCACTCAATGGTATTTCCCTCTCAATCTTGCACACTTAGGGTTGTGCCTTAAGCCCCCTATTTAACCTAAATTTTGTGGGCTTAAGTGGATTCTTGCTCAAGCGAATGCTACCAAAGCAATCTCGCTCCAACGAGATGCTATGATGCTTAGTTGGCCTTTTGTGAGCTTGGTGCGTGTTGGGGCCTTCCAGCTTTCCCTTTTTGGATTATATTATTCTCCTTTTGCCCAATCATCTCCATTCTCTCATGGAATCCTAAAATTAACACAAAATTTGGGAATAAATCGTTCTTATTCAAATAAAAATCACAAAATATGTAAAAAGGTATAAATTCAAAAATTATGGGTTATTTTATACTTATTTTAGAAATTAATGCTCATAAGTGTCTATATTTTAAAATGAAAATTACTGAAATTTGATACTTATCAGAAGACAGAAAACATGCATTAACCATAGTGAATGTGTATTATTCTTGTGCCTATAATGAAAAGAAACTCATGTGAGAGGAACTAATTAAAAGTAAGAGGGAAGAGGAGAACATGGTATGGTGTGTGGTAGGTGATTGTAATGCAATTAGGAAACCAGAAGAAATGAAAGGTTCAAGTTAGGGAGATAACAAAAAAAAAAGGGAAATAATAGCTTTCAATCAATTTATAGAGAATATAGAGAATATGGATCTCTTAGACATGGTTAGTAAGACAACGTTTAATAATAATTAAAGAGCTTAGAAATCTTCTATAAAATGAAATAATTAAATTTAGAATATCTTATTGAATAAACCGTTTAACGCGTACAAGAAGGCAAAAACATCTAACACGTCTCTACAAGATTGATGTTGAGCACTGTGAGACATTCTAATGAGTGTAACATTATAAGACTATCTAACAAGTTTAGCACTTGTGAGACGGTTTAACAGATTTAGTATAATTAACATTGTGAGATCGCCTAACATGTTAATAGTTAGACCATCTAACATGTTTAAATAAAAGATTGTACATTAAAATAAACTTTATTACAATTATTTATACATCTTATAATTTTGTCATTATTTATCCTTATAAGATTGTCTAGAAATTAGACCGTCTACACGTAACTAGACTTATCTTATTCTAATTCTTTGCCATATGGTCATGTTAGTCATAGGATAGTAGCTTCAGAAAAAAATGGCCCCGACTTTGTGATGCAGGCCCTACTTAACTGTTTGAGAAAAGCATTCAAATCTCAGTGTTGTTATTTCTAAACCTGTCAAAGATCAAGTCTTATTTTATTTTTGTCAAAAAAGATTAATTTTACATATTCTAATTTACTAATTAGTGTTTATTTTATCAAGAAAACTCAACAACACCAAGAATCCCACCGAAAGACCAAGACAACCAATAAGTTATTTTATTAATCCGTAACTGAAAACAAGGTTGTCCAAAGTATTCACAACACGTTCAATCAAATTAAAACACGAACATACGTTCAATTAATTTAGGTTCACACAAGAAGCCTTCTAGCCCCACCACATTCATATCCACGAGAGAGATAATCTCACTCTCCCTCTTACCGTAAAAAAATATTTTTCATAAAAGGAAGCGGAAAAAATTAGATTATCATAAAAGAAAATATTTACTTTCGTTTAAAATTTAATTTTTACATAAACCTGACACCATTTATAATAGGGGTAAAACATTTCATGAAACCTTGAGATGTAATTGTTCCTTTTTTTACTACCTTTTTTATAACGGTGTTCACAATGTATGATGAATATGGGAACATCTATGGGTTCTAACGAGAAGGATGGAGGTGTGTTTCTTCTTCTCCAACTTTCCTCATGACCATAATGAGAGGGATATGTAGAAGACTTTTCAACGTTGGGGACGGATTAAGGATATCTTCATTTCAAGGAGATTAAATATCAAAAGACAAAAGTTTGGCTTTGTAAGGTATCAAGAGGTGGTAGATGCAAATGTGTTTGAAAGAAGATTAAATGCGATTTGGATTTGGACTTGGAAGTTGAGGGTTAATAAACCAAAATATAGGACATAGGGGACTATGAACATATATTTATTCATACTCAATAGCTTTAATAATTGATTATTGAACTATAATAAATAAATCCATTGTTTTAATTTAGATTCATATAATTGGGTTTATTTGGGTCTTAACTATTATTATTGTTAATTTAGTGTTTTTAGAGTAAACTATCTGGATGAAGCATCTACCTCTGTGAATGGGCCAAATATGCAAAAGTCCAAGTTGCTTCTTGAATCAAAACAAAAAACAAATTCTGAGGAGAAGAAAGATAAAATAAAATCTACAATATCTCAGAAACAGAATTGGAAGCAAATCTTCTGCAACATACAAGAATTATGGAAAGTTGGAAACTCTTAACAAAATATATAATTGTCGGTGAGGTTTTCGGAGAAGGTGGCAGCGACTCTTGAGGAAGGCATGTGTAACGACAATCCGAGCGGCGGTAGGAGTTATAGGTATGAAGGGGGTTTCATCTTTCGAGGGAACATTGTAGCTGCATGAGAAAAGAGGGTGAAGACAGGATGCATACAAAGCATGTGTCAGGGCAGAAGAAGATTAGGGTAGGTCAAGGATTTGAAACGGCTACTAGGAGAAAGAAGGGTTTTGATAGCAGGTGGGCCAACAAAGTCCCAAACATACGATGGGAGTGAGTTTAGTGTTTTCATGGGTTTGGGTCCAAAGGAAGGGGAAAAAGAACAGTTAGAGGGGGTGCCACTAGCAGGCTTTCCACAACACACGACTAAGCGGTGGCGTTTCCGGCGAGGAGAGGCAGGGAGTCAAGAGGCAAGGAAAAGCTTTTTTTCTTTCCATGTGTGAATTATATGGAGAATACGATCTCACAACTCATACAACGACTTAAGTGGACGGCGACCTAGGAGCCCATTCGTTGGAACGGAGGCAGACCGCTAGGTGCAGCGCGATGTCTCCATCGTCTCCACTCGAACAAGTGTGCAGGATAACCACGCGGTCAAGGGAAAGGGCAAAAGCGGCTACAACAACGTCATGTAAAGGAGGTGCGATGGAGGAGGAAGATGATGGTGACAGAACATATCTTGCGGTGAAGAAGGTAGACAACTTGTCTTTCTAAGAACACACAAGAGAGGGAGGGTTGCCCAGTGTATATGTGGGGAGGAGAAGCTTGTTGAGGATCATCCCTATGTTGAATTCATCGTCTGAATGGTGAGATGTAAGGTTAGCCACTCAAATCCATAACAACTGCTTATCTGATAGTGCGGTTGAGAACTGTAATGGGTTGTTTTGGATGAGTAATGAGCATTCCGAAGCATTTAGAATCTAGGATATTGGAAAGGAGTTAGGATTCTATTTTTCAAGAGAAGATGATATTGTTATAGGACGTTTAGACGCAATGGAGATAAGTCAGCTATTAGGAGGTGACCACAAGCAGGGTGGATAATAGTTTATCTGATGATGGAGATAATTAATATGAATATAAGAGGAGTAGGGGGCAACAGAAAAAAGTATTTGCGTGAGTTGATTCAGAAAGAACGGGCGGATGTGGTGTGTTTACAAGAGACAAAGTGTAAGGAGATGGGAAAGGAAGAGATTTTCAAAATGTAGGGTACAAATGAGGTTGAGTGGGTGGCGAATGAGAATGATAATAATGTTGGAGGGGTGATTACTATGTGGAGGAAAAATTACTTTCTTTTTAGTAATGCAATTAATGGGAATAATTATAGCATAATTGAAGGGGAATGGAGGTTAGGAGAGGCATTATAGGTTACGTTTGTCAATATGTACAATTATGGTTCTCTGTCAGAAAAAAGAGTAGTGTGGGATGAGGTTCGAGAAAGGAGAAGGGTGATAAATACAAAAGTCTGGTGTGTGGTTTTGGATTTTAACTCTATCAGGAGAGCGGGAGAAGGAAGGAACGCGGGCGTGGATGGTGACCACCGAAGGGAGATGAGGAGGTTTAATGATTTTATTGAAAGTTCAAAGCTATTAGATATCCCGATTGTGAGAAGGAAGTACACACGGTATAAGCCAAATGGTCTGATAAAGAGTAGAATTGATTGGATATTAGTGTCAAAGGAATGGTTGGATAAGTGGCCAGATAGCAGGTATCGGGTTGTAGACAGGTCGGTATCTAACCATTGCGCCTTGGTTCTGAATACGACCATCACGGACTAGGATCCAAAACCATTCAAGAGTTTGGATGTCTAGCATAAAGACAGTAGGTTTAAGGATTTTGTCTGTAATATATGGGCTTCTTATTATGTGCAAGGAAGCAGAATCTTTGTCTTTAAAAGAGAAAATGAAGATGTGGAAATCTAATTTAAAAATTTGGAATAGAGAAGTCTTCGGCAACGTTTTCCAGTAGGGGGAGGATCTTCAAAGAAGAATACAAGAGCTCAATGCAAAGGATGATGAAAGTGAGCTGGATGAGGTAGGAAGGGAGGAGAGAATGTGGCTTTTATCATATCAAAGACGAAATAATCCTAGTTAAGAAGTCATACTACAACAGAAGGCTCATCTTAGATGGTTGAAGCAGGGGGATTCGAATACAAAGTACATTCACTCGGTCATTAAATGGAGAATAGTAATGAATGTCTTCTGCGGGCTGCGAGACAAGGGTCAGTGGTACAATGAGCAGGGTGTGGTGAAGGAGAAGGTCAAAGAATACTATGAAGAAAAGGTTTTTGGAGAAGTTTGCCAACACGTTAAGTTAGATAATGTTGGGTTCAACAAAATTACAAATGAAGAAAAGGTCTTGTTGGCATGAAGGATATGTGAAGTGGAAATTAAAAGGGTAGTGTGGAGTTGTGATAGTGATAAAAGCCCGGGTCCAGATGGCTTCAATTTTGGGTCATTAAGTTTCGTCGGGAGGAGATTAAGGCTGACATCTTTAGAGTTGTTCGTGATTTTGAGGATGACGGAAGACGACCAAGGGGGACAAATTCCTCTTTTATTTCTTTGATTCCTAAAGTCGATAACCCACAACATCTGAATTATTTTAGACCAACTTCTCTAGTTGGATGTTTATAAAAAAATTGTGGCAAAAATTCTATCTCTGAGGATTTAGAAAGTGTTACATAAGGTCATTGCTAGACAGTACGCTTTCTTGGAGGGTAGGGGGATATTGGACAGTGTACTAGAGCAAATGAAGTTTTGGAAGAAGTCAAGAGGAGAACGAGCAGTTGTGTGTTCTTCAAGGTTGACTATGAGAAGGTGTACGACTAAGTTGTTTGAGTGTTTATTTATTACATGTTGGAGAGGCTAGGTTTTTGTGGTGAGTGAATTGGTTGGATAAGAGCTTGTCTTGAGTCCTCATCGGTGTCGGTGTTAGTAAACAGGAGCCCTACCCAAGAGTTCAAACCAAGGAAGGGGTTGAGACAAGGAGATCCTTTAGCACTATTTCTTTTCCTCATTGTGGCAAAAGGTTTAGTTGGATTTATAAGGGAGGCGATTGAGAAAGAATTGTTTGAAAATGTGGAGATCAGAGGCAGGTCCATAAAGGTCAATATGCTTCAGTACGCACATGACACGCTATTTTTTTGTAAGGCGAAAAAACGAAGTGTGTTTTTTATCAAGGCTATTCTAAATTGCTTCGAATTAGCCTCATGCTTAAAGGTTAATATCCAGAAGAGCAATGTCGGAAGGGTAGGATGCAACCCTCTTTTGGTACAATAGTTTGCAGCTATTTTGAATTGCGAGATGATGAAGACTCCGTTTAAACATCTGAACTTGCTGGTAGGTGGATGTCACAAAAGAAGTAAATTTTGGGAAGAGGTAGTGGAAAAAGTGAGAAAAAGATTAAGCAAATGGAAATGTAAGTTTATCTCTATGGCAAGTAGACTTTATTTGATTAAATTGGTGTTGTTCGCTCTTCCTCTGTTTTTCTTGTCTTTGTATAAAATACCGGTTATGGTGAAGAAGGAAATAGTGAGGTTGTACAGGAACTTTTTGTGGGGATGGGGCTTGAAAGGCAGGAAAATTGCGTGGGCTTCATGGAAAAAGGTTTGTCAATCAAAAGAGTCGGGAGGGCTTGGTATGATTGATATACGGCGGTTTAATATTGCCTTGTTAGGAAAGTGGATGCGGCGTTTAGGCTATGAAAAGACGGGTTTGTGGAAAGAAGTTATTGACTCAAAATATGGAGGTTGGAGGGATCTTCGAAGCCAAAGAAAAAGTAGTTATGATTCTCTGTGGTGGAGGGATTTGAAGGAGGTTTGGTCTCTTGATGAGTGGAAATATAAATTTGAGGATACTTTTTCATGGGAGGTTGGGAATGGGAGGGAGGTAAGGCTATGGGAGGATAAATGGGTGGGCAACACAAATCTCAAAGACGCCTTTCTGAGACTTTACACCATTTATTCTTCCATATGGCACGCTGGGGACAGGTCAAAAAATTTAGAGTGGAATTGGAATATTGAATGGAGAAGAAACTTTCTTAAATGGAAACAAAATTAGGAACATCAGTTGATGCAAATTTTGGGGGAACAGATGGTTAAAATGGATAAGGAGGACTCGTGGTTCTGGAAAGATAAGGAGTCAGTAGTGTTCACGGTAAAATCCGCGTACAAAATTATTAAAGAAGATGTTCAGGGGGCTGAGAGGGAGTTGTTAAGGGGTTTTTGAAGGTTAAAGGCACAACCATCTTTACATCTCACAACATGGAAGGTTCTGGAAGACAAAATAGCGTCTAAAGCGAATTTGGTTAGAAGAGGGATATGTATGAGTTCCAATAGGTGTTGTTTGTGCGGGGAGTGAGAGGAAACCACGTCTCATCTTTTTTGTACATGCAGAGTCGTCTGGCTAGTGTGGTCTAAATGCCACGAATGCATGGGGTTAACATCGACAGATTATAGGGAGCCAAAAAACATTTTGAAAGTTTTAGGTTGAGCGGTGTCAAAGAAAGCGTTAATCAAATATGGGGATGTGTATGGATAACAGTTGTATGAGAGTAGGGGTTACATAGGAAAAAGAGGACATTCAGAGGTGGTATAAACCACATTGAAATCTTTACTATGACACAAATGAAGGTTTGGTCATGGGTAATGTCTAAAGCACGTGGCGTAAGTTTTTCGTATTCGGATTGGTATCTTGAGCCATTGATTTGTATGATGTCTGTCAATTTTTCTAGAAGATATTTAGCATGAGTAAAAGATGTAAGAGTTTCAGGTAGGTCTTTTGTATAAAGATTGAGGTATTCTTGAAATATCTCTTATTTATTCATTCGTTTTTTGCTTAAAAAAAAAAAAACATCTATGAATTCTATTCACTTATTTTTTATTCCAAACACGCACTCTTAAATTTTGCTTTAAAAAAATATAATATTTTTTCACCATATAAAAGCTTATAATACAAAAACACGACATGTATTTATAATCTTTTAACAACATTTATCAGGAACTACTGTTTTTTGGTAACCTATTAAATTTCATTTAACTAATATGTTCATAGTACAGTCACTGAGATTTATGAAATCCACAAGGGGATTCAGTTTTACACATTCATTATTTTTCACCACTTTTTGACCCATAATATATAATGGTACATTATGCCACAATTACATGGTGTCATAAATTTATTGATGTGATCATGTGATGCTGGTTGTTCTCTGCCTTAAATCCTTGGACCACCCCCACCCTAGGTCACTTACCAAATGTAACATACCTGTCGTCTATACAATTGAAGAATATAATGGCTGAGGGGCACACAAAATTAATGTAATATTCATCTTAGCACGGCAATAATGACTAAATTGGTCAAGCAACTGCTATGAATAAATGTTATTTTTTTTCCCTATGTCAGATTCATAACACCATTCCGTAGAAGGATTCACACTATCATTTCAATATAAAATATATATTTTCACAACTCTGATACTCATATACAACACTCATGTGATCATTTTTAATATATATATATATATAATAAATACTAAATTTATAATTGTAGAAAAAAATAGTTGTAATGTATCATGATTGTTCAATTACTTTCCCGTTCTACTCAATCAGCAAAGCAAAAAAATTATTACTTTTTCAGGGAAGTTATTAGATGCTAGTGGATTTTATAGTCTAAATTAATTTTTAGGTAAGCCTTATTAATTTTGTACTGCATGCTATATTTAAATTAAAGTTGTTTGCTACTAATTTATTCACTGGAATATGCTGTATTACATGTGCTCAAAATCAACAAAATCTAGATATCATTGTTGGCTCATAACACAATGTTACATTTTTCTTTACTAAAGGTTTAAGTAAATGTTATTTTACTATTATTGGTGTCTTAACTGATTAAAGAGAAATGAGAGATCTCTCAGTTGAATTATTAAATTATGGAATCTTATTTTAAAGAATTCAATGTTATTTTAAAGATGTAGTTTTCATTAGTATAAGAAAATTATTAAATAAAAATAAATTTTAAAATAAAAATAGTTAATTATTATATTAA
>Ga0123341_1006963_pt1 | contig 10273 bp, 8 predicted proteins | sample Turbeapinknodule_FD_89959 | JGI IMG/M metagenome (GOLD analysis project Ga0123341, IMG submission 89959) | Root nodule microbial communities of legume samples collected from Mexico - Turtle bean Mexico pink nodule | ecosystem: Host-associated > Plants > Roots > Nodule | place: Mexico: Nepantla...
ATATAATAATTAATTATTATTTTTTAAATTAAATTTTATTTAATGATTTTCTTATAGTGTATTTAAATATATAAAAGATCTTAATTTTTTTTTTACAATGATTATAACATAATTTGAATAATCTAAGGTCACATTTATGTGCACTCTAAACTTTACTACATTAATAAAAAAAAATCTTGACTTTTCATTGATCAAATAATGTCATCAAATCATGCATGAGTAACATCAAATTAATCTTTAAGTGTAGAAAGCCATTATACCAATTTTCTCTATTTGAGTGTGTGTGAGTTTGATGAGAACTTTATGATATGAGTTAAAGATTCCTCTGTTTTACAATTAATTAAACTTTATTGTTATTGATTGGGAGTGTCCCATTTACCTATTGTCATTGCTTAGGCAATTTTGGTTGTCCAACTTTCTCAAAATTCAAACTCTTCAATTTAGTTGTTGTCCAACTTCTTATCTCTTATTTTACTTGTTCTCTCTTTAACTCTTATAAAAATAACTTCTTTAATTTTATTTTTTTGAACAAAAACTGGTTCTACAAATGAGTGTCAACACATTCCTCTTCAATGCAAAAATTAAATAAAAATGATTTTTTAATATAAGAACTAACATTGAAGATGCCCTTATTCACAATCAAGCTAATCACCACCATAACATTTTGCTCTTGTTGCACTAGTTTCATGTTGACTCAGCCTGTTATTAAAATATGAAAAATAGCACAAAATAAATAAATAAATTTTTTAGGGGTTATTATGGAATATTTTCAAAATTATTAATTATAAATTAATGTTAGTTTTTAAAAGTTACAGTAAAATATTTTAATAACATAATATATTATACTTTATGTTAAAAAATCATTTTTTATTAAGCTATGATAGTCATTTTCAGTAAAATTATTAGTGTTGGACCCGTTCATAGGTCCAAAATAATTGGGTTGATTAGTTATTAACAGAAGTTATCCAATTTGTCAAGTAAGTAAAAATGTCATTGTAATTAGTATTTTTTTTCTTAATATATTTTTCATCTGTATTATTTTAAGATCAGAAATAAATTTAAAAAATATTCAAATTTTCAAATTCATTTTGAAAGATTAAAGTTTTAACACCTTTGAAAACTTTCTTTTAAAACAATTCTAAAATACAAATAAAAATAAAAATGTAAAAAACAAGTATATTTTTACCAAATAAGCCCACTTTACAAGGGGCTAGCCCAATTAAGCATTAAGAGCATCGGCCTCTTCATTCTACACTGTCATTATCTAAATCTGCACCCCATGCGATTGTGAAATGGAAAAAATATCCCACTCCAATTTGTATATAACCCTACCTTTTCTTTTTCTCCCATTTTTCCTCTTCCTGGGGGAAGGCAAAGTGGGTCGTTCTGTCTATCTTGGCCCGCCAAAAGCGATGCAAGGCAAGCAATTTACTAAGGTTATACGGATTGAAATTAGTAAGTCGTCCTGTTAAAATGTGGGTTGGTGGACTGCAAAATGGGTCGTTCTGTCTGTCTTGGCCCGCCAAAAGCGGTGCAAGGCAAACAATCTGCTAAGGTTATACAGATTGAAATTAGTAACTCGTCATGTCAAAAGGTGGGTTGGTGGGTTGGTCTCACATTTTTAATTTATTTTTTCTTTTTTTATAATTATGTTGTTTTGGATCTTTTTACCTTGTTGTAATTATTGATATCACTTTTTAGACAATAAAAATGTAAGGAATAACAATAAAATTGAATCAAAGTTTAATATTCTAATCAAAGAAGATTTAATGCCTAACAAAATAAAGTAAATATCAATAATATTTTAATAAATAAAATGATGTATAAAAAATTAATATAAATAAAGTTTTATATAAAACATTGACCAACCAATTTTAATTCTAAAAACATGAGATTCCTCTTCAAAAGTGCCAAAATTAAATAAGGGCAGGCTGGCGGGCTCACCCGCCTTGTCTGTGGCCCACCAGATTGTGGGTTAGGCGGGTCAAACCAATACAAATTAAAAGGTTCAAAAAGTTAATATATACCTTGTCTAAATGATACCAGGCCCATAGGCTGGCTCATCGAGTTGGGCTTGTTTTGCCATCCCTAATTCTTCCTCTGTAAGTGCACCCCTTGTCGTATTTGTGTGTGAGAGCCTCTGCCAAACCACCATTGCCTTCCAAAGAATCGTTGTTGACTTTGTCAAATTGGCACCACAACGGTTGAACAAGTTTGTTTTTGCATTTTTTTTCTTCGTCTACGTTATTGTATAATTTTGTAATGGTTGATTATGAACGTTTTTGGATTGTATAATCTAAAATATATTTGATATTTTTTTACATTATGGATTTTCTTAAAAAAATAGTACTAAAGGAATGATTTCACATTTGGCAGAGGCATGACTAGAACTAGAGGTGGATCATCTCAAGTTGAAACTAGACAAAGACGGACGATGTTGGTTAATAAAAGAGATTGGGATAGGTAACAAGCTACCATTGCACTTGATGCAGATGTGTTGCCAGTAGCTACATGAGACATGATGAGTAGCAAGGATTTGCTGGTGGTCCTTCTGATATGTCTTTGCTAGTGAGTTACGCTAACCACATGGCCTTACGACTTTGTAAGGGTGAGTATTGAGGCAAGTTGAAATTGGTATCTCACGAGCGTAAGTTAGGTAAGTTTGGGATCCCTCATCCCTAAATTAAGGTCGTGGTGGTTAGCACCGAGTCATTTTTACTATGCAACATTACCTATGAGATCGTCGATAAAGGCTTCATTTCAACCTTTGTAGAACAGTGACATCATGATACCAACACTTTCCACCATCCTATGGGTGAGATGACCATTATATTGGATGATGTATTTGCATTGTTACATCTCCCCATAATGGGACCATTTTTGTTTGTACGTGACACTATATTTTACATTAGAGTTATTAATGTTGGTTAAGCTCTTTAGAATTGAGTTTGATGATGTCATGATAGAGTTGAGAGAGTGTCATGATGCTTAGGTTAGACTTAGTTGGTTGTATGAGGTATACGAGAAGTGCATCATCCATCAGAGATGAGTGTACGCAACTCAGACTTATTTCTTGTACCTTGTTGGATGCAAAATATTTTCTAATAAAAGTGCGATATTTGGTAATGTGCTGTATTTGTCTCTTTTCAGTAATACAAGGATGTATGGTGGGTATGCATCATGTTTAACCAGCTAAGGGATGTTTGATTTGTCCATCGAAATAGTTGAGAGATTATGTCACACTTCTACAACTAAAGAATATACATAATTTGAACAACTTAGATTCATTTTTAGTTGAGTATGAATAATCTTTTGTCAATGACAATATATGTGTGGATATATGAGTGTATTTTCAGGGATGAAAAAAGGGATATGAATCCCATATATCAAGAGATTCTCCCTCAATGATGTCATATATAAATATCAAATTTACACAAATTAATTAAAAATATTTTTTCTATTAAAAAATTTCCTTTTGTATTAAAAAGTTTATTCTGTATTAAGCGGACGAATACTTTTTGTTTTCAAAAGTCATAAATGATGTAGGATTGTATAATTTCAAAGGATAAAATTGAAATTTCAGTTCATATTGGGGTGCGGTTTCAAATTATGGGATGTAAAATGCAATTGCCAAGAGTATGTATGGATAAACTTTTCCATAACACTTTTGGAGGGAAATATAAAAAGAGAAAGTAAAATAATTTTTCATAAACTAAAATTAATTTATTATTCATAAATTAGTTTGTAAAATAGCATATATTGTTAATTTTTAAATCATACATAAAACTAATTTTATTTCACAGAGATCTATTCAGTTTTTCAAAAATATATTTTTACTAAAGTTTTGCCAGATACACTTTCCAGCAGTTGGAGGTTATTGTAAGGTTTGTTTTGTTCTGAAGTTATTAATGAGCCTTAGTTAATCTTAATTAATCTTAGATTAAGAAATTGCAATTGTGGTGCTGTTTTTAGCCTCACATGAATGCAACATTTGTTGCTTATACAGAATAAGCCACATCTGTAATGTCACTGTTGAATTATATATATATAGTGTTTTGGGACCATTCAACCTTAAATTTTACCTCCTTTTTAGATTCTTAGTTCTCTTAAAATATTCGTAATCTCAAACAAATTCCAAGCAGTGTGGGGAATGGTTTTACTCTCAGCCTATTCATTCAAATATTCTCTCAAATCACAAAACTTTTGACCACAGAAGGGTGCTGTCAATGAACTGATGCAGACTTTTTAAACAGATTCAAATCTATGTTGATAGGAAGATTTAGAAGATTTAACAAAGAGGAGAAAAATTATGTGCACAATGAAGCACTGGAACCAATGAATGTGATGTGAGAAGCAATGAATGAATGTGAGTTGTAAGGCCACATAATGAGAGAACAATCTGTAATAATGTAACACAGTCCAATGAATAAAAAATAGAGGCAGCAAAGCAATGAAGTAGCCTTGTTTGGTGTTGACCATGTTACTCTCTCCTATAGTTGCTCCCTTGGGTTGTGTTCTTCTCAAGCAGCCCCCTCGTGCGTGAGGGCAAGCCAACTTAAAAAGACAACAAGTCAAGAAAATGATTTAGCATTGCAGGTTGCGTTTATGACCAGCCAATTCAAGCTGTAACTATGCAAGGTCTGCACAAGTACCAATGCATCATCACCATATGCATGTGCTTCTTCATTCCCTCTCAACTAAGCATTTTCCTCTCAACTAAGAGAATATAATAGAGTAAGAAAGAGTAATGATATATTAACAATTCAGTAAATTATTCAGATTACATCAGCTAAAAAGTAAAAGAAATAATCTTAAATGTAGATCCACATGAAAAGTTGTAAGTTTTAAACTGATATATAGCAGTTATCTAAAATAACATTTCTCTATACAGAAAAGAAAGTAATGTATAGGGTACTTAAGTAATGTAAAGGGTATATGAAGACAAATGTAATACCCTTTAAGGTGCTTTTGGTACATGTTGAGTTGAGTTGTTTTTTACACATTAAGGTGTTTGTTTGATTTTAAGGTTTGCCACAGAAGACAGAGAACTGTTGTAAAATTTAGAAGAATGTGACAAAAAATAAGTTGTAAACTTGTTTATTAAATATGAAGACTTGGACCAAAGGCATGAATCCATAAGGCAATTGGATAACCACAAAACGCCTAATCAACTAGTATTGAGGTCTTTGAAAATGCAATTCCACTAAAACTTGATAGAGAAAACTTTGTTATCTTTAGTGGGTTTTTTTTTCTGAGCTCAAATGGTCAAACAAAAACATGTAATTAGATAAAGTTCATAAATTTGGTCTCTGTCACACTTTGTTGCACATATCATTATTGCAAGAAATGTTAAACAAGAGAATACTTTATTTTGGAAAATTATATTAAAGTTGACTTTAGATTTATATTATGAATGGTCTAACAAGAAAGGATGTTGCAAGGGAATGAGAAACAGAAGTGTTCTTTTCCTATTGTGTGAATTACTCCATCACAAACTAAACACTTACATATAGTTATTAAACATTTTGCATTTACAATTACATGTTTAATCTTGAATGTATATGAAGGCTTGTTAGAATAACTACAGTCATAATAATGGAAAAATGTCAGAAAAAAAATTGCTGACTCCAATGAAATAAAATAATGATCCAAGGGGAATTCCATGGCAAACTGGATTCAGATTTGAAAATGAAAATGAAAATGAAGCACAGCACCCCTGAATGTGAGCCAAAAGTTGAATTGAAGTGATCCTATGTCACTTTAATTCCATGAATCTTTGGCTTATTTTTATTTGTTTTTTTTTTCTTTTGATCTTTGAAACTTCCAATGGAATGAGTACATTGGCAAAACCTGGATTGTAGAGAATTACAGCTCCAAACAAGGTGTAACAGACAAGGCTTCTATTTGCCAATGAGGTATCATATATGAATTGCTTTTCACTCATAAAGTTACATTCCAAAGAAAAAAAAGGAAGGAATAAGTCCACTTGCACCAACCTATAAGAATATCACCCCACCAACTCTGTTTCTCCTCTGTTACCACTCTGCCCAAAACAGAGCGAAACAGAGGATCCACTTCATCTCTCCAAATGGATCCTCCACCTCTTTCTGCCGGAACTATCATCACTACCACCACTCATAAAAATCATCCTGATTCCATAGATTCTTCATCTCCACGTTCCCGAAATGCAGAAACATGGAATGATGAGAATTTACCGGTCGTTCCTGGCGTCAAGCTGCGCCTCATGTGCAGCTATGGTGGCCACATCATGCCTCGCCCTCATGACAAGACTCTCTGCTATGTCGGCGGTGACACAAGGATTGTGGTGGTGGACCGCCACTCTTCGTTGAAAGATCTGTGTGCGCGGCTTTCTCGAACCATTCTCCACGGAAGACCCTTCACGCTCAAGTACCAGCTTCCCAATGAAGACCTTGATAACCTCATCACTGTCACCACTGACGAAGATCTTGACAACATGGTGGAAGAGTATGACCGAATCACGGCGAAAGGTACGGCTTCTTCACGGCTCAGGGTGTTCCTGTTCTTTACCAAACCTGAGGCCACAGTTTCAATGGGGTCACTGCTTGATGATGTGAAGTCAGAGACATGGTTTGTTGATGCACTTAACCACTCTGGAATGTTAAACAGGGTAGTTTCAGATACTGCTGCAGGGGACTCTTTTGTGAACCTTGATGGTGTTGGTGTTGGTGGTGGTGTTAGTGCTAGTGGTTCAAACAACAACTTGGAGGCTTTGCCTGATACTAACAATAACAAAGCTAAGAACTTGCCCGATGTGGTGCAATCAACTCCTGGTTCACCTATGATGGAGAACAGTTCTTCTTCTTCTCCTTCTTTCTCTCCTTCTCTGGCAAATCTTCCTCCCATTCGGGTACGTGTTGATGACAGTAGTAGTAGGCTTCAACAAGAGAACAAGGTTGGAGGGCTGGTGGAGGAGCAGTTTTCTCAGATGACCATTGCAAGTGGGGTGAAGCAAGATGATGGGTTGGGGAGTGTGGCTTCTTCTGCTGTGGCTGTGCCTGCAATTCCCTCACCTATGACTATGCCATCTCTTGGGGTGGTTGCTACCAGTGATAATGCGATGAATAGAGTTGTTTCGGAGGATGAGAGATCAGATCCCGGGTTTCGGAAGCCCCCTTTACCATTGCAGCTTGTGCAGCCAAGGACTAGTGGTGGTATGGGTTTACCTTCTCCTGATTCAGTTGCAAGGTGTGTGATTTCTGTCATATTAGCACCACCCTTTGTTTTTTCTGTCTTGTTTTGCTTTTGTTATTGTTAATATGGTGGGTTTTAAGGAAGAATCACACACTTAGAAAACTTAGTTTTGGTGATGATAATGTTTTCTGAAAGTGTTGTTTTTGGTTAACATTTTCAGTGATAGTAGTATTGCATCTGCAAATTCTTTCTCCAAGACTGTTTACTATCAAGATCAAGTCCAAGCTGCACTACTAGACAACAAAGTACTATCTGATCAGGTGATTCAGGTCCATGGTGGACAAGTTCAGGATTCTGGCTACATATTATCCCAACAATTAGACCAAAATAGGCAACTCCAGCAGCAAAAGCCCTTGGTCCATGCCAGCTCTCACTACATCCACCACCCTGCAGCCACAGGGCCAATACCAGTTTCATCATACTACCCAGTTTATGCCCCACCACCACAACAACAACTTCACCCTCCAATTCCTCAGCAACAGTACCCATTTTATGTGATGCCTGTAGGACACACACAAGTAACACAACCATACAACATGGCCTTGCAGACCAATATGGGTGACCCTAATGTGTTAGCCTCAGGCAGGACCCTAATACCACAAAGTGCTGTTACCTCAGCAGCTTACAAGGATGGTACTCCACCTATCTACCCCACAAAATCAGTTACTCCTATACCTGAGGTGACTCCAAGTGTTTACAAGGCTCCTCCTTTAACCTCAAATCCTGCATATGCTCCAATACCTCAAAACCAATTTCAGCCACAGTATGTGGGGTTGCCTCAGTTCCATCATCCACCACAGTCCACTGCTGTGGCTCCCTCTAGTACTACTACTAATTATGGTTATGAATATGGTGGCCAAGGCCATGTGCAAGACCAAGTATACTACACCCAACAACAAACCACTACTTCTCCTCCATTGCTTCCTCAGTACCAATCCATGACCCATGCTGCAGCTGCTGCAGCAGTATCAGATGCTTCAAAACAGTTTCCTGCAGACAACATTCAGCAGCAAAATAGAGCATCACAGCCAGTATGAATGACTCAGAAGTGGATGAGAATGAATGAATTGGGTGGAGGCATATTGGGGAGGGTAATTGGACTTTTACTTTCATTTTTTAACAATGAACATATGTACCCAACTTTCTACAAAAACAAAAAAATAAGGACTAAATCATAGGTTATTTCTTTTTATCTGTACGGAAATGAATGACATGTAAGACCATCTTTTGCAAACTTAGCTTTTCTCATCATCACGGTTACTTACTCAGTTGAATAAAGCAAGTTGCTACCATTAGCTTTGGTGAGGGAATTTTTTATTGCTTTTCTATCCAAATGTTATTATATTGTTTACACTTGGAGTCACTTCACAGTCACGTTTACTTTGTTTTCTTCTGATTAACAAAACAAACATCAGATTTCATGAAGATTTGACATGCTTGTGTAAGAGATAATAAAGATTAACACATTTTGTATAGTACATAAGTAGGTACAAATTTCACTTTTCAGACGATTTTATGAGGTTGAACTAATTTAAAGTTTACTTTTTAATATGATATTATATCAGACTCATTTTGAATCTATTATAACGAGAATTACTTGATCTTATCTATAAAATTGAGTGATCTAACAAAAAGAGGTCTAAAAAATGAATTAGACTTAGCCAAAAAGAAAATGACTCAGTGGAATGTTGTTGATATCCTAACACAGACTTTTATAAGAAAATGGTTAGTTGTGGATTGAAACTTGATCAGCTTAACAGCACTTGTTCCTTAATAGATGATTACGGCTGGTGAATCATTGGTTTGCCATCAAAATAGTGTAGTGAGTTTAAAGGCTTCTAAAGTCGTAACGTGATCATTGGAATGACTTCCACCACGTTCGGAAACTGTTTGAAGTAAGAAATGATGTTCAAAACTTGAAAGTTATAGCTATGAGTTTTAGTAATAGTGAAAAACCATATCTGAAACGTGAAACTAAAGATGTTCTTTGTCTTTTACAAACAAAAATCCTCACAGAACTGATAAGATGCAAGTATCACTCTTTTCATACATATAAACACAAAGGAGAATCTATGAACATGCATGCAACGTGACCAAGATCTACCACTGCTACAATCTTTTGAAGAGAGATATTGAAAAAAATGTCATTTAATATTTAATAATTACAATCGTTTTATAATAATTGATTAATACTAATCCATAAAATCAACTATATGATCCCACACTTTCTCACAAATTTTTATAAAAATTATAATAAATAATAAAAATAATCTACCACCACACATGAAAATAATATTATTAAAAAAAATACATAACATTTTTCTTTGCATTATTGTGTTTTCCTTTAAAAAAAATCTTAAAAACAATCATGTGTTATTTTCTTCTAATATATAAATTGTTGTTTCACTAATCATACTTCATTTTTTTATCATTTCAAAATTATTACTGTCATGAGAATAATAATAAGTTGAGGTATTGATGATGATGATATTAAAATGTTAACAACAATGATTGCGTCAACTCTAGTAGTGATATTAATATAATATTGGCAATGATTGATCTTAAACATTTTATAGATCTAAGGTGAAATGATAAATAAGATATTTTTATACATACAAATATTTTAAAATGTAAATATATATTACATAACAAAAATAAACACAAAATTTACTTAAAAAATGGTTTATTACAATATGCAAATAATATATAGTTTTAACGAATTTTTGTTATCATCTTTGACACAATGTCATAGCTTCGAATTACATATTAATAGACTAAATTTTGGTTTAACTAGTATTTTAGTCTTATATTTTACAAATAAAATTATTTTATATGATTATAACTTATAAAAATTCTTGTGGAAATAAAAACAGATTTGTAAAAACTCATATGAAAACAAAAAATAAAAACAATTTTTTTAATAATTATCAAAATAGAGATTTAGGTGATCTAGTTATTTTTACTAAGAAATTAAGTTGAAATCAGATTTGTAGACTATTGAAATAACAGTGTAACTAAAATTGTTGGATTAGAAAAAAAT
>Ga0123341_1006965_pt1 | contig 10272 bp, 7 predicted proteins | sample Turbeapinknodule_FD_89959 | JGI IMG/M metagenome (GOLD analysis project Ga0123341, IMG submission 89959) | Root nodule microbial communities of legume samples collected from Mexico - Turtle bean Mexico pink nodule | ecosystem: Host-associated > Plants > Roots > Nodule | place: Mexico: Nepantla...
TAAAGAGAGGATCAAGCCCAAAGCCAACAAGAATTCAAGAATGGGCTTCAATTAATATCTTTCTTTGTAATTTCTTTTGTATAAATTTGTAAAACATATAGGAGTAGTGTTTAGGAAGGTACTAAGAGGGAAACCAAAAAGAAACCTCTTTTATAAGTACCTTAGGCGTTAGTTTTTAGGAAGAAACTAGAAAGTTGTCTTTTAACACTCCTTTAGGCGCTAGAATAGAAGGAGTTGGAAGGTGACCTTTCAAAAGCTTCTCTTGTACTTTGTGACCAGCCCTCTCTATTATAAAAGGGGTGCTTAGGTCTTTGAAATAATAAGATTGGTTTTGTGAGTACTGAACCTCTCCCAAATTGGTGAGTGAAATTGAGAGAGACTTGTGTCTTCTTATCTTAAGTGAATTCTTGGGCTCTCAAGTGGCGGCAACAACACTCATCTTGAAGCACCCCATCCTTCAAGTGGCATGCACATTCCAAGAGCTTCATCCACATAAGTCCATTTTCCCTTCATTCCAAATTACCCATTTTTGTTATACTTGTTTGTTTTCACTTTCAATTGGTGCAATCTCTTCCTTATGATGTCCTCTTTCATTTGCTACACTTATATTCAATTTTAATCGGTGCAAATTGGTTGTTCTTGCTGTTTTGGTCACGTCCTCCATGGGTATAAATGTTATATGTTGTGTTCTTGAGTTTCTATCCATGGGTTTGTTGTTCAAAATGGGTTTTTATGTGAGTTTGGCTTAGTTACTTGTGTTTTGGTAGGTTCTTGAATGTTAAGAACATTGATCCAATTCTTAAAAAGTGCCTAATCATATTCCAACTCTTGTTGAATCCATAACATGTTCATATCATATCTCTATCATGTTTTTGATATCATATCAGAACGTCTTCGGGTAGAACCTTAGTAGTGACTCGTTGAAAGGTCCCGGCAGCATTTCCTTGACAAAGGCATGTACCATCATGGCTTCATCAGTGGGCTTCAATCTCACCACTTGAACACCGAACCTGTTCAGGCAGTCTTTCATGGACTCCCCCTGGTACTGTTTGACATTGAAAATGTCATAAGAAAGTCGGGTGGGGGCCTTGTTCACAAGGTACTGCTCTCTGAATAATGTAGCAAACTGGTTGAAGTTGGTGATGTGTTCGTCGGGAAGGCTAACGAACCACTCCAACGCCGCGCCTGATAGTGTGCTCATCAACATTTTGCAGTACATGGTGTCAGATCCTCCAGTGAGCATCATCTGGGTGTGGAACGTTGTGAGATGGGCCACTGGGTCCTCTATGTTATAGTTAAACAGTGTCTAAGTTCAAGAGGGGAGGGGTGAATTGAGCTTATCAAATTTTCGCAAGCACAAACTGTTTTCAGTATATTAGAGGTAAAAAGAACAGATTGATTCTAAATGAAACAGATTGATTTTCCAAATGACTTTAGCACAAACAGAACTTGATCAACAAGATTTAGATCAACCAGCAAGAATAGCATAGACAAATTGATTAACTTTTACAGCTTACAAAGTTGCGGATTATATCACAAGATTAATCAATTTTACTTAACATAAAGCATCTAGGGAAATGACCAAATGTCACAGTTCAGTCAAGACAACCAATTCACACTTTAGCCATATTACATATTCACATAGCAGCTTGATTTATGTTTAGAAGATTGATTAACAAGCTAGAATGGCAGATATTATCAGGTCCAGAATTAACAGATTTATATTCAAAAGAACAGATTCCTTTCTTGACAGATTATGTGAAAACTTAGAAATAAGTGCAGGGATGAGGAGAGAAACACAAGAGAATTTTTATACTGGTTCACTCATCAAGAGCTATGTCCAGTTCACCTTACTCCAAGGTGGAATCCACTAAAACACGTGCAATCAATTACAACATACACAGCAGTTATTGAACCCTTCAAGAACTTCAACAAACAAGGCTGAAAAACACTATTCCAGCACACCTTGCACTCCAAGAAACACTATCAAAGAGTGACTAACACTTACACCTATTACAAGAATGAATAAGGGAAGGATTACACCTGAAGTTGTGTTGCAAGAACATAAACCAGTTGTTCTATTTGCTTCAAGACAGCACCAACACCTTTATCCAGCACAAGGTTCTTCAAGAACAAGCACACATGTATTTTCCTTTGAAAAAAACCATTGCAAATTCTTTTTCAATTCTCTTTCTCACTCAAGAAACGTTTTTGTCTCTGTTAAAACTGTGATTGCTCAGCACACCTTCATGTGAGAAGGGCATTTTATTTTATAGAGAACAGTTTCTAACCACTTTTCAAAAAGCAGTTCCAGAGCAGTTTTGAAAACAACAGATTAAATCTAAAAACAACAGGTTAAATGTTAACAAAACTACCAGCTCAGCTTAACTGAAATAACACTGAGCTTTACCTTTGGTGCCCTAACTGAATTTCGAAAATCCTTTTAACAGAGCAAAAATAAACCTATTGTTTCTCAAGAAAACAGATTTATTTTTGTACTGCATCAAATTTTTTAAGAAACCTTTAAAAAACTTTTCAAAACCATTTAACCACATCATGTGCTTGATCTTGCTCCCTTGATTTGGCATCTAGGATGGGTCATGTAGCAAAAGGCAACCTTGAACACACACAAACCTAAAGTACAAGATCATCTAAGACACATTACAACCTTCAAAGCAAACCAGCTAAAATCTACATCAAACACACTAAGGGTAGGCAGAGACAAGCTTCATCCATCTTCAACACTCTACTCCTGTGAAGGAGACCTTTGGGCCTAGAGACGTCGTTGGTAACGTCGTATTCATGATTTCTCATGAGAACGGCATGGGACGTGCCCTAGGTGGTGCTGGCGGGGCACGTTTGTCTGTCGTGCATTCCCCTACATGTTGCAAATCCCTACGTAGTTCTTCATTGGCTCTGCGCAATTCTGCGTTGTCCACTCGAGAAGCCGCTACTTCTACTTGGAGGGCACGCATCGTATCCAAGATTTGTTGCATGGTAACGTTGCCCCCCCCAGAGGGTACCCTTCCGGCGGATCTAATAGTTGCTTGCCTCGTACTCCTCACATTGTTGGTAAAGACTCTTAGCGTAGCTGTGAGTGGGACCTTGTTTTAACGGGCCCCACGGGGCGCCAAATGTTCCTGCCAGTTGACTCGCTCCGCCGGTTGACTCTAACAGGTGCTTTGGCCCTAGGTGGTGTCGGAGGGGCACGTTCGTTTGTTGCGCATTCCCCTACATATTGCAAATCCCTACGTAGTTCTTCATTGGCTCTGCGCAATTTTGCGTTGTCCACTCGGGAAGCCGCTACTTCTACTTGGAGGGCACGCATCGTATCCAAGATTTGTTGCATGGTAACGTTGTCCCCCCCAGAGGGTACCCTTCCTGCGGATCTAATAGTTGCTTGCCTCGTACTCCTCACATTGTTGGTAAAGACTCTTAACGTAGCTGTGAGTGGGACCTTGTTTTAACGGGCCCCACGGGGCGCCAAATGTTCCTGCCGGTTGACTCGCTCCGCCTGTTGACTTCAACAAATGCTTTGGCCCTTCAATCTTGCCTGAGAAACGTGCATTCTTGATCAAGAAACCACTCACCTGCAAAAGACAAAGGGGCGCCCTAGCGGCCGTTTGCACTCCGACGCTCAAGTCAGTATTAGGGCAAAGAAACACCAAGTATGTATATTAGCTTCAGTCTTAGAAATTGCGTACCTTACTAGGGTTTTGACACCCTTTATATATGCTGAAACTAGGGTTTACCTTTGTGTTGTTACCCTTGACTAGGGTTCCTTGGAGAATGTCCTTGCGACGCTATCCATAGAATCTTAGCGTATCTGGCACATGAACTTCCCTTAACTGAAGTGCAACGAATATCAGAGTGGCCGCTTAGGTACCAACTTGTGCACCTAATCTTTAGTGCCATCTACTTCGTGGGTGCCCTAAGTATTCACGTCCCATGCATGCAGCTTTCCCTGGAAAGCCTAACCCTAATGGGCCTTAACGCCTCCTAGGATTATCCACATGTGTTGCGCCTTAATGTCTCATACACACCACATGCATGGATCCCTCGTGACTTAGGCTTCTCACATATCTCTTGTCTTTAACTGTTATCTTATTGGGCCCAGCTTACGTGGCCCTCTACAACGTCCTGACGACCAATGTCCGATCTTCTTCCCCTACTGGTGGGGTTCGATATCGATCTCCAACTTCGGGGCTTAGGATACAAATATCAAAGAGTAACCAATTCCCTGGTAGGTGCGTCTGGGGTCCACCTCACGTGGCCCCTTCCATCATTAAGCATCAATGCGCGATGTCTGAGGTCAGTCTCTGGGTTGATGACCGAGGACTGGTCGGGACAAAATCTATATGCATCTTCATTCCCATCAGTGATAGAAACTCCATGCAAAGACCTACAAGTTATTAGTTAAACCATAATCAATAATAATTTAACATAAAGTAAATTGAAATATTGGTAAAGATACTTACATGATAAAAAATTGAATTATATTTATATTGAGCTCTTGATCCCCAACTACAAATTCTAACATATCTGGCATGTATATGTACATTGGCATGTCAGTGTTTATTTCAAAAAACGTATCATCCCACAGATCTTCCAAAGTGTCTTAACTAATCTCTCTAGCAGTTGCAACTAAGGAAGCTATAGGATCGTCAATCGAAACCTCATGCTTCTTTTTCGAACTTGGTTTCCGACGATGTTTCTACAAAATAAAGAACATTTGTATTAAATTAGATGTAATATATAAATATAAATTAATATAATGAAATGAAATTTTACTAGAGGTTCTGGTATAACTCGAATGAGGTATCTGGGCTAGGCTATGAATATCTGGAATGCACCAGCCACAATTGTTACCTCATCTAAAGGTAGTGGAACACAAGTATCAGCTACTCGTACTCTTTCAACTATTACCTTCACCACATCAGGGGAGAGAGGAACGTTATGTAAGGTGGTGGCCTCTTGATAGACTTTTCCAATGGCCACCACCTAAGGAAGCATGTCGCAGTCTACCAGTAGCTCACATTGGCTCATCTCTGGCCAATGATATCCTCCCCTGATGTTGTAAGAGCCGCACAACTTCTCTTTGTGCTCTTGGGAGAGGGACTAACAAGCGTGTCAACTGACTCAGCATAAAATTGTTGCGATAGAAACTCCTATCGCAACTCTAACTGCATCCGACCAGTCTCCTTTCTGATCTCCTCCATTAATTCTTGACGTATCGTACTCGTCAATTCTACTTTGGTCTCTATGGTGGGGAAGGAGTTATTAATAAAGTTAAATTAAATAATGTTAAGTTATTAAATTATTAATGTTATTAATAAAGTGAATTAAATAATATTAAGTTATTAATGTTATATAAATAAAAATATCTATACATATTATTAATAACATAAATACTATTAATAAAAATATTAATAAAATTAATATTATTTATAATATTAAATAATATTTAAAATTATTAATAATATTTCATAATCTATATGTATATATAAAGGGGATTCTCCTCTTTAACTTTAATTTTTTTCCTAGTTTATCCTTATATCAATACTTGATTTAATTTCATTAGTTATAAAGGGGATTCCCATCTTTAATTTTTTTTTCCTATTTTATCCTTATATATGTTATGACAATTATAATTAAAGTTAGAACTAAATTGCAGCATGTGGAAGTCAAAGCCAAGTCCCTTGAGGAATGTCCAAAGAAGTTTTAACCATTAGTCAAGTTTTGTTGTCATGTTATGATTATTATTATACTTATTAGTTATAATATTTAATAGTAATAATATTTAATTAAAAAAAGTAATGTTGAATAAAGTATATTGAATAATAATAATAATTAAAATTTTAAAAATAAAGTATATTAAATTATCTGTGGACACATTATCGATACACTGTCCGTAGGTAAATTACCTATGCTCAGATTACATACGAATTTTGTTTCGTGGGTAATCCGTAAGTAATGCTGATTTACCTATGAATCTTGGTTGTTACCTACAAAATTATTCCGTAGATAAATTGAATTTTTCTTGTAGTGTCAGTATATATATTAAGTATTACATTTATTAAAATTTAATATTTATTAATTATTTTTTGTAAATAATAAATGCATTTAATATATACAATATAACGGATATGGAAAGAAAATAAAATATGATGAAATTATTCCAAAATTCAATTAATGTTAAGTCTGTATAAGTGAGTTATGCGTTGAACACAAAGTGATAAAAGTGAAAACAAGGAAGCCACATTTAATATATACCATATAACGGATATGAAAAGAAAAGAAAATATGATGAAATTATTCCAAAACTCAACTACTGTTAAGTCTATATAAGTGAGTTATGCGTTGAACACAAATTCATAAAAAGTGAAAACAAGGTAGGCACATAATCAAGAGAATATGGGAGAGAAGAAAGTGTTTGGTGTTGTGGTGCTTGTTATGGCTTATGGTTTGGCAATAACAACATTGAGCAGAGCACAAATTCCAAGCACAGCACAAGTTCCTAGCATTTGCAATGGGTATCAACCTTTACTTTTCCCATGTCAGCCTTATTTGATTGGTTCATTAGATCATCCAACTCCTAATTGCTGTGATGGAGCAAGAGTGGCTTTTCAGGGAGCCAACAATGGTGAAGCTATAAAAAAACTTTGTAGCTGTCTAGTGAGTGTTGCACCATATTTAAACTTTCGTCATGACAAGTTGGTTAGTCTTCCCCCAGCATGCAACATTCATCTTTCCTTTTCAATGGATCATTGTATAAATGGCTAGGTTACTTATTCAACAACTCAAAGTATAAATTCACAATTTGCTTAATAATTTTGAAGGTTCTATTTATAAATGGATATTCTTCTTTGAGACTATAATTAGATTTCTTAAATTAGGGATTCTCAATTTCTAATTTTTTTGTATATTACTTTGTTTGTTTTATTAACTAATTGCCTTAATTTTATTATTCTTAGTCATAATTACTTGAATTAGGATCATGATTAGAATAATTGAAACTCGTGTTATTGTTGATTATATTCATGATTCATTTAGTTTTAACGAAAGCAAATGCTTTAAGGATGACTCTAAATTGATTAGAATGGAGTGTTTGTAAACAACATTCAAAAGGATTTAAGAACAATTCAATATAATGGAAGAAAATGAAGGAAATTCATAGAATTAACTTTGGTTTTATTTGACGATGTAGAAAACAAGAATAAAACAAGCTCTTCGAATCTCTCCACTGAAAATACAAGATTAACTAAATGACTATTCAAGTATAAAAGTTTGATTATAAGAACAAATGAAGAAATAAAAGAGATGGAGGAGATAAAAGATGAAAAGCACGTCACTCTCACAATGAAAGATAAATGTAAAAAGGAAAATCACTACTTGAATTTAGAAAACTAAGTATTAGATTCTAGAAATAAGGAACTAGCATTTTGAACTCACAAATGAGAGAAAAGTTCAAGGCTATACTTATTTGATTTAAAACAAGTTATTTTACAAATGGGTGGATATCAATCAATCTATAATACAAATAGAAGGCACTCTCGGAGTAACTTTTCAAAAAAAAATCAAAAAGAAAAAATTTCAAATATTAACTTAAATAGTAATCTCAAATTCATTATGTGAGTGACAAGTGGCACGCTGTAGAACTTATACGTGTTACAAAACTCTCATTTTATTATCACCCACATTTCCCTCTCTCTCACTTTATTATCACTCACATTTCCCTCTCATTTACTCTCTCTCTCCTCTCATTTCCGCCTTTCTCTTTCTTTTATTTTGGTTTCTCTCATTCTCGTCTCTCATTTATTCTCTCTCTCTCTCCTATTCCACCTTTATTTCGTTGCCTTTTCGTTTCTCTCAAGCATTTTCATTTATTGGGTTTCTTCTTCTCTGGGCACATTTCGCCCTTTCTTGGATTTCTTCTTCTCTGGGTTTGCTCTATGCCTCACATTTCGCCCTATTTCATTTTATTTGGGTTTTCTTTAGTCTGTGCAACAACTGGTAGTGGAATCCATCGTATGTTCAAGCACCTAGGTGATATGCTTTTTTTTTTCTTGCAGTGTATATGTTAGTGTTTATTACTTTTTTCACAACATAAAAATGATTTTTTTTTGTTTTCTTATCAAAGTTGTTTGCTTTTGATGTTTCTGTCATTCTCTTCGTCTCTTTTACGGTTTCTTTGCTCCGGTAATCTTGACATTGTTGCTTCTCTATTTGTTATGTTTTTTCACAACATAAAAATGATATTTTTTTTGGGGTTTCTTATCAAAGTTTCTTGCTTTTCAAGTTTCTGCTGATTCTTTCCATCTCTTTGTTCTTGATATTGTTGCTTATGTGTTTTTTACATTGTTTCACAACATAAAAATGATTTTTTTTTGGGTTTCTTATCAAAGTTGCTTGCTTTTAATGTTTCTTCTGATTCTCTTCATCTCTTTTATGATTTATTTGCTCCACTGATCTTGATTTGTTACTTCTTCGTTTGTTGCATTTCCTCAAAGTTGTTTTTATGTTCTTCGTTCTCTATTTCTTACTTTTTCTTCACTGTTGTTAGGGTTTCTTATTAAAGTTGTGAACTTTTATCTTTGTCGAAGAAAAGGTGAGTCTTTTGTCATTTTTTTTTTTTTGCGTTTTCTCCAGTTGTTTTTATGTTCCTCGTTCTCTGTTTCTTACTTTTTTTTCACTGTTGTTAGGGTTTCTTATCAAAGTTGTGAACTTTTATCTTTTTCGAAGAAAAGGTGAGTCTTTTATCATTTCTTTTTCATTTTTTGGTGTATCCATATCATATATCTTCATATTGTTTGCCAAACTGTTTGTTTTTTGCATTTTCTCTAGTTTTTTTTTTTATGTTCTTGGTTTTCTGTTTCTTACTTTTTCGTTGTTCTCAGGATTTCTCATAAAAGTTCTTTTTCGAAGAAAAGGTGATTCTTTTATTATTTCTTTTCATTTTTTGGTGCATCCATAACATACATGTTCAGATTGTTTTCCAAAATGTTTTTTGGTTCGTTTTGTCCAATTCTTTTTTATGTTCTTGGTTATCTTTTTCTTACTTTTTATGCAGTTTTATTTATGTTCTCAGATCTAACTGTTTCTTACTTTTTGATGTTTTTAGGATTTCTAATCAAAGTTACAAACTTTTATCTTTTTCGAAGAAAAGGTGATTCTTTTATCATTTTTTTTCATTTTTTTGTGCATCCATAACATACATATTCATATTGTTTGCCAAAATATTTTTTGGTTCGTTTTCTCCAGTTCTTTTTTTATGTTCTTGGTTCTCTAATGTCACGCCTTCTTCAGACCATGTCGGATTCAGATTGAGATGAAATACTAAGGCTGCAAACCAAGGGAAGAATTAACATCTGCGGTGAGGTATGTTGTTTATAGGGTTTAAGTTAACTTTCATTACTGTTGAACTCATGGAGATGGGTTTTCACCACGCAGAATCCCAAATATAAAGGTCAAAGGACTCTTCTTGGACAATGCAAACCATGCCGTCAAAGCATGAAAAATGACAAAGGCAATAAATATTCAAAAAACAAATATTCAAGCAACAAATGTGAATTATCTTCTAGAAATAATAACAACTGATAAACAAAATTTAAATATTAATAATAATATAAATAATAAAATTAATAATTACAACAGATAAAAAAATTATAATGTAAATAAAATTTAATGTGTGACATTAGCATAATAAATAACTTATTAGGCAGCTCTTGAAGTATTAAAACAACAAAGTGAGTAATCATGGAAAAGTTGAAACATCCCAGGTTAAAAAAAACAAATATCAAACCAAACATAACGTAATTGATTTTGAATAAATTCTACCAAGAGTATATAACCTATCATAACAAAAAAAACTTGACCAAAAAAAAAGTATATAACCTACTTAAATAAAAATATGAAATTTTTAAGATTTTCAAAATACTAAATAAATAAAAATTCAAAAATTTGAAATATTATTTTTAAATAAAATTTGAAAATCAATAAAATTCTTAAATTATTCAAGAATCTAAATATATTCATATCTTAAATTATTTAATTTCTCTTGAATAAAAATTTAAACAAATTTCTAAGTTTTCCAAAATCCTAAACAAATACAAATCCTAAATAATTTTAATTCCTACTTCAATAATAATCTAAAATAAATAACATTTTTAAAGTTTTTAAAATCCTAAATAAATACAAAATCTAAATAATTTAATGTTTTAAATAAATAATTTTTTAAATAAATTAAATTCCTAAATTATTCAAAATCCTAAA
>Ga0123341_1006967_pt1 | contig 10271 bp, 9 predicted proteins | sample Turbeapinknodule_FD_89959 | JGI IMG/M metagenome (GOLD analysis project Ga0123341, IMG submission 89959) | Root nodule microbial communities of legume samples collected from Mexico - Turtle bean Mexico pink nodule | ecosystem: Host-associated > Plants > Roots > Nodule | place: Mexico: Nepantla...
AAAAAAAAATATAAAAATATGGGAGGACTAGACCAAAACTCATATGTTAACAAAAACGATACATAAGTAGATTATACCTATTCATAAAAAATTATAAAAACAGACTAGATGGAAGTCTATTATACCAATGAAATGATTCTTTATGAATAAATCATAAATTGCCAACTTATCAGTACACACATTTTCTTCACGAAAAATATGAGTAACCCTAAACCTGATTTTTCCACAGTAATTAAGACAAGTATTCCATCGATTACGAAGCATTCACGGAACATTAGTCCTAGCAGTAAACGCAACACAAATCAAGGCAGAATCACATTCAAGCTAGACATTAGTAAGCCCCATCTTTTGAGCTTCCTTCATAGTATGTATAACTCTATAAAACTTAGCAACCATAGCAATCTGAACTTCAAGAAACGCAGAGAAAGCACCAATAAACTTCCCCATACTCCCATGGAAAATACCTCCACAAGTAGCAAGACCAGGATACCCCTAGCAGCCTCATCAGTGTTAATTTTAATTCAACCTGGTGAAGGAAACTTCCATCTAACAAGAAGAGGATGAAGAACTTTACCACTACGAGTATTAATAAATAAAAACTTAATCACGTTGAAATCCAACATATCATTCTTCATTGAAACTTTAAACGAATTTTCCACCAGACAAGTTAAATCTTTAATTACCAAAATATCCCTAGAAACTTCAATCTTATCTTGAAATCTAGCATAATTTTTCATATGCCTTATCATCCAAATAGAAAAATTTATCACAACAAGCTTAATCAATTTAACCAAAGGACTACCATCACTCTTAATAAAAGAAAGAAGATCATCCTTATTAGAGAAATGGAGAAGTAAGAAAAATATGTCGAACCAAACTCTAAACATGAAAAACATTAGAACATTCAAAAATTAAATGTTGAATAGATTCCTCTTGCTTTTCACAAAGTGTACACATAAAGCATATATGCAAACCTTTATTCTAAATATGTTGATCTGCAGGAAGTCGCCCATGAAAAACTTTTTAGAGTACTAGAGTTTTAGAAGGTGGAATAGATGAAGACTAAATGAATTTACCCCAACCATAGGGAACTCCTGGTTCCAAGAGAAAAGTCATAGCCAACTTAAAAGTGAAACAACCAGACTCATCTAGAATCCAATTAGGAATATCATGTTCCTCCCTAACCATGATATGATTAAAAAAATTAGGCATCTGTTGTAAAGACAAGGGGATATTCCAATCATAAGAGACTGTATCTGGAATGCTAGCACCATCAGATAACCCTGCAATATTTGATGAAGAAGTAGTAGAACATCATTTATCATTCCAGAAATTAATAAAAGTACTTGTACCAATAGTCCAAGAAGTATAATCAAATATAGTGGAATAAAACTACTTAATTCCAGGCCAAAGAGATGAGGATCTATAAACCATTCTAAACTTGTATTTTGATTTAAAAACCCTGGCTTTCAGGAGAAAAGACCAAGATCTGTTACTATAAGCAAAGTTCCAAGCAAGCTTAAAAAAATATGCATTATTTTCATGACGAAGATTAATAATCTTCAAACCTCCATTCCCAATAGGAGAACAAATCGTATCCCAATTCACAGTGATTATGCCTTTTTTCATAATATCATCAGTCAAAATAAAATTTCGACACCACTGCTCAACTTGGTTAAGAAGTTAAATAAGGCATTTGTACATATTAAAGTTATAAGCTAAAAATCTAGTAATCATCGTATTGACCAACTGAATCTGACCCATCATGCTAAGAGATTTACCTTTCCAAGATGTTAGCTTCAATTTGACTTTATCATCCAAAGGTTGAAGAAATCGAAAGTTTAGAGTACCAACAAAGATAGACACTCCTAAGTAATTGAAAGGCAAACAACCATGACTACAAGAAAAAATACGTTGAATTTTGGTCAAATCTTGTAGAATTATCCATGGTGAAAAACTACTTTTAGAGTTATTAACATATTGACCTGAAAAATCACCATATGCTTTAAGAAAAATACTCAAATTTCTAAGAGACTTAATATCCCCCATACATAAAAGAAATATGTCATCAGCATATAAAATATGAGAGAGACTGAGATAACCTTGCGAACTAACCATATGTAAAATTTTCTTATCATTCACAAGCTTGGAGATACCTCTACTAAGAACTTCTTTTGCAAGACAAAAAAGTAAAGGAGATAAAGGATCACCTTGTCTAACACCTCTACTGCAAGGAAAAAAACCCACCAAACTGCCATTTAATCTTCCATATTACTTGTATCTAGTACATTAGAAATAGAGTCAGCATAAATTTTTTTATAAAATTCCAAAACATGATCATCCTCAATGAGTTTAGGATCCTTAGTAACCTCGTTATCAATCCATAGACGATGAATCCCACTAGAATTATTTCTCCTTTGACCACAACATGGAAAAAGCAGTATTTCGATCTCCATCTTTGAACCATAACATCTTAGCCCTTTCTTTCCAAAAAAGTATTGACATTGAATAGCATGATCAAGCTCCTCCTTAGAAATATTTTCTTGATAGAGAAACCCATCAATATCAGAAAAACTAACACTCTCTAAGTTTTGTTGAATACCATGGAGGAGACCCTGCTTAAGACGAACTGCATTGTGAACCAAAAGAATTTGTATTCCAGTCCCGAAGCTCAATTTTCAACCTTTTTAACTTATGTTGAAAAATAAACATAGGACAACTAACAACCTTATTAGTCCAAGAATCATGAATAAGCTTCAGACATGAAGTGTCCTGAAGCCACATAGAAAAGAAATGAAAATTGCTAACCTTCCTCAAAGAATTACTAGCAAGACTAGAAAGAATAGACGAATGATCAAAATAATTTTTAACAAGAACCTGAGAAGTACGAGAATGTCATTCGTCCAGACACACTCCATTACATAAAGCCCTATTCAGTCTTCTATGAATTCTATGCAACCCTATCCTCCCATTACACCATGTAAAAGAAGATCCAGTAAAAGGCATTCAAGAAAGATCATTAGTATTAATCTAATCAAGGAATTCATTACAAGAAACTAAGGAAAGCAAAGCATAAAGTTGTTTTAGTGGATTTCCAGAACAAAGTTGTTTTTATCAACACTTAATAAAAACAACTTAAAACAGATATATGTAAGATCAGGGAAAGAGAGAATCACACAAATAGATTTATATTGGTTCACTCTTACACCAAGAGCTACATCCAGTCCCCTGAAACCGCTAGGTAATTCACTATGCAATCAAAACCATATTACAAACACCGCACACCAAAGTAGTGACCTTGAACTCCTCAAGAAACACACTACCTTTTGCAAACCACACCAAGAGTGTTGATCTTGAACACCTCAAGAACACACAACACTCCTTGGAAACACAAATACAGAAATCAAGGAAGAAGGGAATAAAATACACTTGAGTATTACAAAGCTTAAAGTTCAGAATTACAACCCAATCCTATTCTACACACTTAAGAATGATCCAAAGCTCTTTCAAATCTTGGAAAAACTATTTTTGATAAACTCTTTTTCATACTCCAAGATTAGGAGCGTAAAACCACCTTTATATGGACCAACCAAGTGGTCATAAACATTTAATAAAGGAGCCAAGATAGTTAGGATCATTTAAAACATATCAAAACCACTTAATAGAATTTTGTTAAGGTTTTCAAGAAAAAACAATCGATTGATTTGTCGAAACAATCGGTTGAATTGACTTGACAGCAAAGTCAAGCTTTTCAAAACCTTTTCAAAAACTACTAAGGTAAAACAACCTGTTGAAAGTTCAACAGCTTTTTAGAAAACCCATCTTTTCAAAAGGTTAAAGATTCAAATGAACTTGGATAGTCTTAAGGAGTGAATTAACAAGTTTCAAAAAACTAGACAACACACAGTCACCCAACAGCAAGGTCTTCAAGCTTTCCTCTTGGATTTGGAGACATCAAAACATCTTGTTCAACAATCTCCCCCTATTTGATGAAGACAAATCCTTGGTTTGTCTGTGTTGTTGTTTTTTATCTTGAAAGGTCCTGCCAAATAGAATTTACGCATATACAAAGCAAGTATACTAGCAGCATACCAAGGCACACAAAACCAGTTTTCTGCATAAGCCTTTAAGCAGAAAAACTAGTCAAATAGCCATAAAAACTAGTGCCAAAATTAGACTTATGCGCAACAGAACTATGGTGAATATGAGCATGGCAGCAACATAATTTAAACCATAATAAAACCATATAATACCAAAGTGTAGCAGCAGCAATACAACACATAAAACCACACCATTTTCCCCCTATTTGTCTTCACAAATAGAATGGAAGAAGGGATAAAAACAGAATAACATGTTTGCATAAGTGTTTTCCATCATTGGAAACCAGCATATAGCAGCAACATAATAAACCAGAAAACCAGTGTGTGTAGCAGCACCATTGCAGCAACAAATCTTTGATACCATATCAAATTTCAGCATAAATCTTTAGGGTATCAGAACTTTATGACAGCAACGGAATTTGAACAAAAAATTAAAGCACCATAAAGTCCAAGAAACCAAAATTTCTCCCCCTTTCTTTTCTTCACCAAGCAGTTCTCTAAATGAAAGAAAAATGTCGTTTTCTTGCACAAGACAAAGAGTTTTGAACTAGTGTAATCTTCACATAAGAAGGCTATACATTCAAAGTCAATGTTTTCTTCAGTCCTCTCACCCTTCAAGATAACATTTAATATCTCAACCCTTTCCCTTTGATCCGAAACATCAATTCCAAATGCTTGAGGGAGACATTAAAGTATTGCTTTCATCAGGTTTTGAAAGACGATTAGTAGTAGTAAGAACCAAAACTTGAGCATTCTGAGCAGTAGTAAAACCATCTCATAGAGCTATGAATTCAATTTTAATGCTTATCATCAATCCATGAATCTTTTATCCTATTGCAGAATTTCAATCGGTTGTTTCACAGAATCAATCGGTTGTTTTTCTGGACAGGATTCCAGCTTTTGCAAAATGATGTTTTGCTCATCTTCTTTAGCATAAATCTTCAAAGATTCTTGTTCTGCATGGTTAGTCTCATCAAAGATAACATGAATAGACTCTTCTAGAGTCATAAGCTATCCTCATAACTTGATGACAACAAAACCAAATCAGTCTCTTTATTCTTGAAGTTTCCTTTTTGAGCAGCCATTGTGCATGTGCCTAGGATGACTCTTGACTTTCAAAGAACCTTGCAAGACATATACGATTGAAAAGTGCAGGTACAAAGATTGACTTTACTCTTGTCTTATTTCCCTTTTGCAGTCATTCTTCAAGCCCAAAAGTGATTCTTGACTGCCAAAGATCCCTACAAGAAAAGGTTAAGAAACAAGATTTGGTACCCTTATAAATTTAGGTCCAATGATGTTAGTAGGAACCTTAGGAACCTTAGAAACCTTAAAACCTTAGAAACCCATTTCAAAATACCTTTGGGAAGAGAAAACCTTCTTACTCTACAGAATCTAATAGTGTGGCCCCTTTTCATGCAATAATGACAAATTTCAACCGATTGTTTCGACAAAACAACAGGTTGTTTTTCAAAGAAACTTGAAAAGGGTTTTGAAACAAATTTGTTCTTTCTGCTTGGGTTAAATCCCAGTCCAGCCTTTCCAAAAACACACTTTTGAGATACAAGAACCGTTTCAAGATTTGATTGGCCCTTGGAAAACTTGTCCACCATTTTCAAAAGATAGTGAACCTTCTTTTGAAGAGATTCACAATTTTCACAAAAACTTGAATCAACACACTTACAATAAGAGTTTTGGTAAATCATTTCCAAATTTTCAAAATCAGATTTTGAATTGTTCAACTCTTCTTCCAAGATCTTGACTATATTTTCCAACGAGTTGTTTAAACCTTTCAACCGTTTATTTAAAAGGGTCAACCTATTAGCTTCCTCATGAGTTTCATTAAAGGCATCAAGAAGTTGACTATAATCCTCAAAATTAATAGAAGTGTTTGAACATACACTGCTTATATCACTTTCTTGTCTTATCATTAGACATACATTTGCTTCTTCTTCATCACTTGAAGAGGAGCTTGATGAGTCATCATTGTAAGCACTTCTTGATTTTCCTTTCTTCTCATGCTTCTTGAAGTTTTTCCTTTCTTTGTTGGGACATTCAGTTTTAATATGAACTTGTTCACCACATCCAAAGCATGTATATTTGTTAGTGTTAAACTCAGTAGGTTTCTTGCTATCATACATGTTGAATGAGTCACTTTTGTTGTTTCTCTTCTTTAGGAACTTTCTGAATTTCTTAAACAACAAGATAAATGTTTCCTCTTCACTCTCATCACTTGAGTCTTGATAGTTTTTGTTCCCAAAAGCCTTCAATGCAATTGTTTTCACACCCCTATCCTCATTTTCTTGAAGATTGAGTCTATCCATCTCCAACTCGTGTTCTCTTAGCTTTCCAAACAAAGAGGCAATGGTCATGGAGGTGAGATCCTTTGATTCAGATATGGCAATGACTTTGGGTTGCCAAGATCTATCAAGACATTTCATAATCTTGAGGTTAATCTCTTCTTTATCAAAAACTTTTCCAAGACTCATTAAGTGATTGACAATGTGAGTGAATCTCTTTTGTACATCAGCTATAGATTCTCCTTTGAGCATCCTGAACATCTCATACTCTTACATCAGAGTATGTTTCCTCGCCCTCTTTATATCATTTGTTCCTTCATGAGTTACTTCTAGAGCATCTCACATCTCCTAAGAAGATCCGCATTGAGAAACCTTGAAAAACTCATCAGAATTTAAGGAAGAGGTAATGATATTCTTAGCAATGCAATCAAACTTGGCCTTTATATTTTCAGCATCAGTCCATTGGGACCAAGGTTTTTCAATAAGAACACCATCCTTTCTAAATTTGGGAATAAAAGGGCCATTTTCAATTGCATCCCAAATTCCTCTATCAAAAGATTCAACAAAGATTTTCATTCGTACCTTCCAAAAGTTGTAATTCAAACCACAAAACAAAGGTGGCCTGTTTATAGAGGCACCCTCCCCAAAGGGTAACTTTTCAGCCATAAGAAAAAGGTTTTAGGATCAAAACTTGAATATCTTACAAGAACCGAACTCTTGATGCCAATTGTTAGAATATATGGCCTTAAACAAGAAGGGAGGTGAATTGTTTATGAAAGATTTTCAAAAACCTTGAAGGTATAATGAAAGTCAATGAAGAATCATAGAAAAAGAAACTAAGGAAAGCAAAGCACAAAGTTGTTTTAGTTTATTTCCAGAAAATCAACCGGTTGTTTTTGCGATTCAACCGGTTGTTTTTATCAACAGTTAATAAAAACAACTTAAAACATATATATGTAAGATCAGGGAAAGAGAGAATCATACAAATAGATTTATACTGGTTCACTCTTACACCAAGAACTACATCCAGTCCCCAGAAACCACTGGGTAATTCACTATGCAATCAAAACCAGATTATAAACACCACACACCAAAGTAGTGACCTTGAACCCCTCAAGAAACACACTATCTTTGGCAAACCACACCAAGAGTGTTGATCTTGAACACCTCAAGAACATACAACACTCCTTGGCAACACAACTACATAAATACAATAATCAAGGAAGAAGGGAATAGAATACACCTGGGTATTACAAAGCTTAAAGTTCATAATTACAACCCAATCATATTCCACACACTTAAGAATGATCCAAAGCTCTTTCAAATCTTGGAAAAACTGTGTTTGATAAACTTTTTTTCTTACTCCAACATTAGGAGCGTAAAACCACCTTTATATGGACCAACCAAGTGGTTACAAACATTTAATAAAGGAGCCAAGGTAGTTAGGATCATTTAAAACATATTAAAACCACTTAACAGAATTTTGTTAAGGTTTTCAGGAAAAACAATCGATTGATTTTTTGAAACAATCGGTTGAATTGACTTGACAGCAAAGTCAAGCTTTTCAAAAACTACTAAGGTAAAACAACATGTTGTTTCGAAATTTCAACCTGTTGAAATTTCAACAGCCTTTTAGAAAACCCATATTTTCAAAAGGTTAAGGATTCAAATGAACTTGGATCATCTTAAGGAGTGAATTAACAAGTTTCAAACATCTAGACAACACACTCACCCAGCAACAAGGTCTTCAAGCTTTCTTCTTGGATTTGGAGACATCAAAGCATCTTGTTCAATAGTAGCCACCAAATGCATATTAACATATTCGAAAAGGATGTCGAAAGCATCAGTGTACGACATCATAGGTTCAACAAGAAAAATCAGGAGGGGTTTCTGTAGTTTAAGTAAACTAATCAACATCTCCATAATTTTGTGGTTTCACAGTCTTCTAACATTCCAGAAAAATGAAGAGACCTTCATTGCGATGTTGTAGAGATAACTGCCTTAGTAGTTTTTTTGGATTTACCAATCCTCTTAGGTGTTCTCCCTGGTTTTCTTTTAGTGCAAACTATTTCCTCCCCAGTATCACTGGCATCCTCCTCCATCTCATTAGGAACAGCCTAAAATTTTGAAACATTTGTAGTTTCCAAGAGATTTAGCCTTTCGAGGGGACGAATGAGGCGACGGAGATGGTACAGTCACAATAGCAGAGACCTCTACATGATGATCATGAATTGGAGTCTTAATTGGTGCTTTAGAATCTGCAGGTGATTTAGCCCTCCGAGGAGAGGTAGGACGCAACGGATATAGTACAGCCACAGGAGAAGAGACCTCCACATGATGGTCATCAATAGGAGTCGTAACTGAATGTGAATCTGAGTCTTTGGCTTACATAACAACGGGTGAATTCTTTAGCATCCCCAGTTCTGGGAAATTCGAAGTGGGAGTGGATAATCCCTGCCTGGATGGGGACCTATCATGATCTGAGGCATCCTCAAGAGGAGACATATATGCAATATTTCCTTTCCCAATATTCATCTATTTTAGAATCTGATCGGACCATGTTGTAGCTGAGGAGTTAAGGAACATTTCTATCTGATCAAATTCTAAAACAGAGTAAGTTCATTTTTTCTCCAAAGATCCTTTATTCTTTGTTTTTCCTTAGGATTTAGTCTTCAATATTGGTGGGGTCAATTGAGAAGAGTAATCCTTTCAACTTATTCTACTATATACTAAATTTCTATTTTGCTTCATAATTTTCATTAGGCCCTTAAATCTTGAAGCTTATCCAGACTAAGAGCATAAAATTCTAGAGGTTTCTTAGAAAGCAACCAATTAAGGTAATGGAAGCTAACTTTAACTTTCGATAGTACCTTAGGCTAGAAGATATGAATGTGGAGGGGACGTAGTCCCAATATTCAATTTCTCTATATATTGTGTTGTTTGTTTATGAATTGTTTAAACTTGTAGAAATATTAGATTTTGATGGTTTAGTATTTAAGTATTTTTTTATGTTAAATAGGATTTTGAATGTTGTGGATTGCGTTTTGAATGATATTGTATGATGAAAATGGTATGGAATTGAATTCATACATTTGGGATAATGTATGAACTGTTGCGTATTGGTACTTAGATCTCCGAGCTTCACTGATGATCTAAGTCACATAGACTAAGAGATCTAAGTCACATAGACTAAGATATCAAGTGGTGAAAAGTCGATGGGGGAGTTCATGCACACCGTGACATATGAGATGCACGACTTGGGTTGTATTGAACTTACCATGATCCTTTCTCTTAGATTCGTTGGTAATCTTTGGATCAGGTGTTAGTCTTTGGTAGAACTTACTTAAAATGGATCTTCTGAAAGACACCAGTTGTTATTTTGTTCGTTGAATATCCTGGATGTGTAAATCCATGTGAGATCTATGTGATTTTTTTATGTTGGGATTTGAAGAAGATTGAATAATTTGGAAATTGATTCATGTAATTTGGTTTCTCTTTTGATTTAATGTGTATATTATAAAATTTGATTTTCATTAGCTTACCTTTGCGTGTCAGAGGTTCTGGAAAGCTTTAGGATGTTTTTTTAACCTTATATTTTAAATTTTTGTATTTTTATAAGCCATAATCTTGTAAGAAGGAAATAAAGTAGGACCTGCCTTCTAAGGCATCTACTTCTAAAAAGAAATCAAAAGATGATGAGGATAGAAAAAAGAAAAAACAGAAGAAGAAGAAAGACCCAAATGCACAATGGCAGTATACTATGCATATAAATGTTACTGATGTGTTTTCATCAATGGAATAAGTAGGTACCAGGAATGCTCCCTGGTATGGTTGATGGACATGGTTCTCAGCTTCTTCAGCGCCGACAACC
>Ga0123341_1006968_pt1 | contig 10271 bp, 12 predicted proteins | sample Turbeapinknodule_FD_89959 | JGI IMG/M metagenome (GOLD analysis project Ga0123341, IMG submission 89959) | Root nodule microbial communities of legume samples collected from Mexico - Turtle bean Mexico pink nodule | ecosystem: Host-associated > Plants > Roots > Nodule | place: Mexico: Nepantla...
AGGTAGTTATAATCGGTTCATTTGCTTTCTTGTTCATTCCAATCGGTTCATTTGACAAGAAATGGGTTTCCAAATGAGTTTTGGCTTGGTTGCTTATGATTTGGTGAGTTCTTGAATGAAAGAACATTGTTCCAATTCTAGAAATGTGCCTAATCATATTCCAACTCAAGTTGAATCCATAACATGTCCATGAAACATCTCTATCTTGTTATTGGAATCATATCACAAATGTTTCAACATAATTTTGTTAGATGTAAGGACTAAAAATGAATGAAAGTAGGAACTAAAAATGAATAGATAATGGTTATTACCTCCAAAAGAAGAATGTTGGTTTCAAGCATGCAAACCACATCTCCCATCTTGAGTCTAGGATTCACATCAGGATCTACACATCTTAAAGCAACCTGTATAAGTGCCTTGGAAGAAGGCACTTTAAGCAATTTTGGATCCATCACATTCTCAATCTTTCCATTGGAAATCATTGATTATATGAGTCTGCAATTTCAAGTCATGTTAGATTCATTATCTGAAAGACAAGTGAGCAGAACTGAAAACCAACAACTGATGAATCCAATATTGATAGTTGTACTTGTGTCTGACTGTGATATGCAGGGATTCTTCCTGATACAGTCTCCATAATAAGTAATCCAAAATCATCAATGTGATTACCCTCAGTTAAGGTACTACTTGAATGACAATATGGAACTTCATAACTGGAGCTAGTGAAAATAAAATCAATTTGAAAATTCATTGTTAGTTGAATCAAAGAAAAACTTCATCTAAATGTAATGACATTAAAAATGTTCTTTATATGATCATTCAATGTTGTCACGAATGATAAATTTAATAATTTTTTTTCATTACTATCTTAAAAGTCATACATAACATGGATCCTGATTGAATAACAATGTAAAAGAATTATACAAAGAGAAATTACAATCATAAAATATTATATGATAAAAGGAAATGACTTACAATGTGGAAATACTTAGTTAAGTTAAATAATTTTATAGTTTTGTGAAGGAAAGAAAACTGACCCAAATGCTTCCACTTTCAGTAGAACATGACTCCTTTTGAGACTGAGAACCTTAACAAGGTAAAAATCAAATATTTTTGGATTCCATTTATGGTGCATCAAAATATTGCTAGCTTTTATGCTGCCATGGAGAATCTTTGGTTTAACTTCATCATGAAGGTGTGCTAATCTGCATAAATAATTGCCTTTAGATAATATTATAATACATTTTTTTAGATAAAGTTTGTAGATAATCTCATCCTTTTGTAACACCATGAATTATGTTAGATATTGTGTTTTTTGTAACTGCACATAAATGCATGTAACTGCGCATGACTTTTTATTTTTTCTGTTAGCGAAGAAAGATAATGGATATCTTGCTCTGTTTTGATTCACTTAATATATTTTCCTCTTCAGTATTTTATTCCCTTTATTTTATTTTGCTGTCTACCTTTTATTTCTCAACACCAACAATTGGTATCAGAGTTGTCTTCCTGCTTGATCTGTGAGGACACTAAAGTGCATAAATGGAAAGCGAGTCAAGTTTTTCACCAATGGCACCACCATTCTTCGATGGGAAAAACTATTCGATGTGAGCAGTTCGTATGGAGACCTACCTAGAAGCATTTGATCTACGGAAAGCTATAAAAGAGGATTAGGAAATTCCGTCCCTTCCAGAAAACCCTACTGTGGCCCAAATGAAATTACAAAAGGAGAAGAAGACGAAAAAACCAAAGGCAAAGCCATATGAGATTATCTCAAAACAGAGTATGAAGGCGATGACTGAATTAGGAGTATGCAAGTGTCGAATCTCATTAGAGACTTCGAGTTGCAGAAGATGGAGGAGACAAAATCCATTAAGGAATATTCTGAAAGGCTTCTGGACATTGCAAACAAAGTAAGATTGCTTGGATTTGATTTTAAAGACTCTCGTATTGTTGAAAAAATGATGGTCATTGTTCCTGAAAGATTTGAGGCTACCATAACTACCTTGGAAAAGATCAAGGATCTGTCCCTAATAACCTTGGCAGAGTTAAATTCTTTACAAGCAATCTGTTGAGAGAGCTTTACCAGTCAAACATGAAGGTGACTGGAGAAACAAAGGCAACAAGAACAAGCATAACCAACAAGAAAATGGAGAAATTGTTGCACACAATAACAAAAAAAGGAGAAATTATCCTCTTTGTAAGCATTGCAACAAGTTAGGTAATCCACCATGTAAGTGCTGGAGAATACTTGATGCTAAGTGCAGCAAGTGCAATCAACTTGGGCATGAAACAATCATGTGTAGAAACCAAAGTCAACAACAAGATGTAGATGCCCAAATTGTTGATTAAGAAGAGGAAGATGAATTTTTCGTAGCCACTTGTTTCTCAAGAGAGAATCAAGTGAAAGTTGGTTTGTTGATAGTGGCTGCACCAACCACATGACACAGGACAAGGAACTCTTCAAGGAATTAAGAACTATTGAGATTAAAAGGGTGAGGATTGGAAATGGTGAACACTTGACAGTAAAAGGAAAAGGCATAGTAGCTATCACAAGCTATAAAGATACAAAAATCATTGCAAATGTTCTTTTTGTGCTAGAGATTGGTTAAAATTTTTTGAGTGTTGGTCAATTGTTGGAAAAAGACTATAAAGTGATGTTTGAAAATATAAAATCAAAGATGTTGATGTCAGAGATTTGTTTAAAGTTGAAATGAAGGGAAAGAGTTTTGCTCTCAATCCAATGTAGGAGGAACACATGACCTTTAAATCTAAAGAAAGTGTCACTGAAATTTGGCACAAAAGATTCGGGCATTTTCATCACTGAGGGCTACTTCAAATGCAATCAAAGAAGTTGGTAGAAGGACTTTCTAATCCTGATGATGACCTGACCTACTGTCGAGAATGCAAATTTGGGAAGCAACACAAGCAATCATTCCCTAAACAAGCTAGGAGGGCTTTGAAGAAATTGCAACTCATTCATACTGATCTTGGTGGTCCTCAAAGAACACCATCATTAAATGGTAACCTTTATTTTATAGCCTTCATTGATGATCTAACAAAAAGGTGTTGGATTTTCTTTTTGAAACAAAAATCAGAAGTTGCTGGTGTATTTATGAAATTTAAGACCAGGGTGGAAAATGAAAGTGGTTGCACAATTTACATTTTAAGATCTGATAATGGCAAGGAGTAAACTTCAGAAACTTTCAATTGTTTTTGTGGGGAGGTAGGAATTGAACATCAATTAACAACCCTATACACTCCACAACAAAATGGAGTTAGTGAGAGGAGAAATAGATTTATAATGGAAATTAAGCAAAGTCAAGATGAAGTATTCATCTGTCAAAAGAAGTATGCAAAAGAAATACTTAAAAAGTATCAGATGGAAGATTTCAAGGCAATGGACACTCCCATGAATCAAAAGGAGAAGTTGGTTAAAAAAGATGAATTTGCCAAAGTTGATGAAGTTGAATTCAAAATCTTGATAGAATGTCTAATGTATTTGACAACAACCAGACCTGACATTCTAAATGCAGTAAGCATTCTATCCAGATTCATGCATTGCCCAAATGAGACCCACATGAGGGCTGCAAAGAGAGTCATCAGATACATTAAGGGAACTTGGAACTTTAGAGTTAAGTTCTTGAAGCATAAGGAGTTCAAGTTAACTGCTCGGACATTGATTGGAGATGTTCAATTGATGACATGAAAAGTACATCTGGATATTGTTTTAGCCTTGGATCAAGGATGTTTTCATGGAACTTAGAGAAACAATAGCTCAATCCACTACTGAGGAAGAGTTTGTTGTTGTATCGACTACTGTGAGTCAAGCTCTCTGGTTAAGGAAGATCCTGACTGCTTTAAATTTGGAGAAGAAGCAAAGCACATAGATTTTTGTTGATAACCAAGTTGTTATTGCAATCTCTAACAATCCAATTTTTCATGGCAAAACTAAGCACTTTAATATCAAGTTATTTTTTGTAAGAGAAGTGCAAAAGAATGGTGATGTGTCTCTTTGTTACTGTAAAACTGAAAATCAGGTTGCAGATTTTCTTACCAAGCCACTTCCAGCTAGCAAGTTTGAATTCTTAAGACAGAAGATTGGAGTTTGCAGTTCAAAAATCAAGGAGAAGTGTTAGATATTGTGTTTTCTGTAACTGCACATAAATGCACGTGACTTTTTATTTTTTCTGTTTCAATTGTTGAATAAATATTTCTAAGTAACTGCTCATAAACTTTAGGCAAAAGCATTTAAGAGTCAGTTACTGCAAATATTATAAATGTAATTGTTAGCAAAGATAATGGATATCTTGCTCTATTTTGTTTCACTTAATATATTTTCCTCTTCAGTATTTTATTTCCTTTATTTTGTTGTCTACCTTTTATTCTTCAACACCAAAAAATTATGTTCTTTCTTATATCCCATGTTAGAGGGATGATTTGTATAGGAAACTCTTGAAGCCCTGATAAAGGCTTTCATGTTCTACATATTCAGATACTAACATCCTGAGAAGGGAAACATATTTTAATATTCACAATGATGTATATGATTAGAACTTGATAGAACCTTTTAGCTTTAAATGTGAGGCTAGTTGCGGATCCTTGGCCTGATACTCACCCGTGACTTGCCCGGTGACAAACAACGAGTCACTTTTCACCAACAAACTCCGAGCTCCCAACTCCTTGGCTAGCAACATCCCTGCTATCAAGGCCTCATACTCGGCTTGATTGTTTCTCCACTAAAACGCGAACCTCAGGGCCTGCTCGATGAACAACCCATTTGGTCCCTCTAAAAAGACCCCAACTCCACTCCTTTGTTGGTTGGAGGATCCATCTACTGAAAGGACCCACTGGAAGTCATTGGGATCAGACTGAGGGTTCTTAGACGAAAGTTCTACCATGAAATCAGCATACACCTAACCTTTCATCGGCCCTCGAGGTTCATACTGCATGTCAAACTCTGTTAACTCCACAGTCCAACGAACCATCTGACCTTTTATATCGGGATTTTGAAGGACCTTGCGAATGGGTAGATCGGTCATCATGATCACGGTGAAGCTCTGAAAGTAGAGGCAAAGTTGTTAAGCTGTAAACACCACGGCTAAGGCGACTTTCTCGATAGCCTGATACCGAGTTTCTAGTCCCTGTAGGACCTTACTCACAAAGTAGACTGACTTTTGGACCTTATCTTGATCTTGCAAAATGATCGAGCTAATTGTCCGATCTGTAATTGCAAAATAAAGACGAATAGGGGTACCTGGGACTGACTTACCAAGCACAGGGGGACTGGCCAAACACTCTTTAAATTTGGTGAAGGCTTCCTCGCATTCATTGGTCCATACAAAATGGTTGTTTTTCATGAGGCATTGGAAATAGGTATACCCCTTATCATCACTGGCTGACAAGAAGCGGGACAGGGCGACCATGCACCCAGTTAACTGTTGGACCTCTTTCACATTGGTTGGGCTCCTCATTCCTATGATTGCAACGCATTTGTCGGGGTTCGCTTCTTTGCCCCTTTCAGTTAGCAAGAAACCAAGGAACTTCCCTACTTCTACCCCAAACACACATTTATCTGGACTAAGCTTCAAATTGTACTTTGCTATTGTTGGGAATAAATCTTCCAAGTCAGCAATATGCCAATCCTTCTTTTCTGGCGTGACGACCATGTCGTCTACATACTGTTAGAATATATGGCCTTAAACGAGAGGGGGGGGGGGGGAATTGTTTAAAGGGGATTTTCGAATTTTTTTTAAGCTAGAACAAAATCCTTTGTATGAAACTCAATCAGAAATTCAGTTAGCCAAGAAATAAAGCACAAAACAACAAAGCACCAGAAAAACAATCGGTTGTTTATACCAGTAAAGCAATAACAACTGAATTTAAATGAGTTTAAGGGAAGAAAGAGATACACAAACAGTTTATACTGGTTCACTCTTAAACCAAGAGCTACATCCAGTCCCTAGAAGCCACTTGGCAATCCACTAAGCAATCAAATACAAATTACACACAAAACCACCAAAGAAGTGACCTTGAACCCTTCAAGAAACACACTTCCTTTGGCACAACACACACCAAGAATGTTGATCTTGACAACCTCAAGAGGACACAACACTCCTTGGCTTACAACACTAGCAAGTACAAAGTATTCAGAACGAATTACACTTGTTTACAGAATAAACTGAAATCAATACAAATGTAATCCTATTCCACTCTCTCTTGAGAAAACCAAAGCAGAAAAGTGAATGTTCAAAACTTGAAAGCAATTTCTCACAACTGAAAAACTCAAATCTGTTTTTCTTATTTGTTATAAAACATAAGCAAACTATTTAAAGCTTTCAAAGATTGGTCAAAACATTTAATACAGGAGCGTATTTAGTTGAAAAACATTTAAAGTACACTCAACTAACAAAACAAAATTTCTGTTAGGATTTTCAAACAAACAATCGATTGAAAGCACGAAACAATCAATTGTTTTGGTTTGACAGCAAGTCAACCAACCGAAACAGTTTTCAACCTTTTCAAAAACACCTAAGAGTAAAACAATCGGTTGTTTCGACAAAACAACATGTTGTTTTTCACTTAGTTTGAAAAACACTTTAATCTTAAAAGATTTGAAAACACTTTAGCTTTAGATTCAACAGAGAGTGGATTACACAGATAAACTACCCAGATCCTATCCTAAACACAACACCAACTTCCGCCTTGCATCAAACACTTGGATTTGGATTCTTCAAAGCCTTTGATCACTCTTGATTCAACAATCTCCCCCTATTTGATGAAGAAAAATCCCTGGTTGCTTGTGTTGGACTTGTTTGAATCTGAAGCAGTTCCTGCAAAACAAAGTTTAAGCAATATACAACATCTATGGCAGCAGGTTAGAAAAGTACATATAGCTTGTGTTCTGCTTAACCAATACAACAGAGAAAACCAACCAAAAAGACAAACCATAAAGCATCAGCAGCAGCAGAAATAGCAATCACTTAAACAGATAAAGATTACAGAGTTTTAGACAACACAACACAACATAAAATTTTCCCCCTATTTGTCTTCACAAATACACTATAAGAAGAGATAAAACATAAATTGTTCCAGATAAAAAAAAATATAAAAGAAATAGCAATAAAACTGTTACAGAGCAAAAATAATCGGTTGTTTCGAGCATTCAACCAGTTGTTTTTCTTCAGTCATCCTTGCCATATTGCAGCTCAAAGATCTGGTTCTGAACAACTTCAATCTGTTCAACCAGGGTCTGAAACCGAGTGTCCATGCTCTGGAATCTGTTGTCAATGTTCTGGAAATTTGACACACAAAGATCATTGAGAATTCTTTGATTTTCAGCAGAACCATCAAGTCTATCCACCATGTATCTTTCAAAAGAAGACATTGAGGGAATCCCATCCCCTTGATGTTCAACACTTGTTCCAGCATCAAAGTTAGTTGCAGGTTGTTCTTCATTGTGGATATCCATATCAACAGCTTGATCTTCTTCACCAAAATCAGCAGCTATAGCACTTGAGGAACCACCATGATCACCATCTTTGCGCACCCATCTTCTATCTATCTTGGTGAAACCCATTTTGCTTTGTGAACCATTGTTCACTTCTTGTGTTGATTTTATCAACTCAGAGGTTTCATCTTCAAGATTCACTTCAAAATAGAGCAGGAATTTAGAGATTAAAACAACATAGGGATAATGATAGTCACTTAACCTCATGGACTTTTGCATATGTTCTTTGATGATATGAATCCAGTTGATCTTGATTTTCTTCATGATGCAGTAGATATAGACAAGATCTTCTTCTGTTAAAACAAAATGGTTGCTCCCCCTTGGAGTTAGAATCCAAGTGACAATGAGAGCCAACACCCTTTCATTTAACTTCAATCCTCCAATAGAACAAGTTCTTACTTGAGCTTGTGGATTCTTCAAACAACTTTTGTAGTATTGAATCTTGTTGAAATCTTCCACAACACCAATATTTCCTTTATTGATTATAAGACCAGCATACTTCAACCCAGTTACAGCAGCCCATACATCATGGGTAATCTCCATGTCTACACCTTTAAAATGTGAAACAAGATTGTTTCCTTCAAACTTTAAGTGTGTGTAGAATACCCGAATTAAATCTGGATAAATGTTTCCCTTCATCTCCAAGAATCATTTTAGCAATTGATCCTTGAGAAGCCTTCTCACATTGTCCAGCTTTTGGCTTTTCAACCAATCAAAGGAGACAATTTTTGGATTGTTGATCACTTTTTTACTTGTCTCAAAGCGATACCTCTCAATAAGTTCATTATCCCCTTAAAACCAGCCCGCAAGCCTTCCTCCTGACCTTACAACCCTTATTTTGATCCTCTTGGATGTAGGTGGAGTGGAATCCATGACAGCAGAAGGAGACAAAGGCACACACACAAGGAGAGAAAGAGATGTTGCAAGAGATGGCTCAATAGGTTGTTTTTGTGAAAGAAAACAACTGCAACAAATTTTATAGCAAATCAGAGACCTTCTTTGAACCTTTGGTGATTGTGGGTTTCAGTCTTCAAGACAAGAGAATGGTCCAAGCATTGCACAAAGAACGTCAGAAAAGAGCAGAAAAACACATGGTCAACACATGTGATCTTTGACTAGACATAAAGGCTCTTGAATTTCCAAGATATGGAATATATTCCTTTATGACATCTTGTAAATTCCTCCAGAACCAAATCAGGCTTTCAAGACTACTTTATTGACTCAAGATCCTTTCATTATTGAGATCTTCAACAGACAGAATGTATAGAGAAATTAATTCAATTCTTCACAGTGCTATCAGAGAAGAAACAATCGGTTGTTTCGAGGAAACAATCGGTTGTTTCGAGGAAACAATCAGTTGTTTTTCTGCAACATGTTAAGCATAGACTGAGAAAGGTTCAAAACATATGTAATTGCTCATTTGAAAAAGAAAATTAAGCCTGAATCAATAATTAAAAACAAAGGCAAAGATAAGGAAGGTCTTATCCTTTTATGAAGTCCCTTAAATGAGTCATTGTTTGTGATTAAGAAGCTTCTTTTGACTTTTGAAAAAGCTTGGACTGGTACACTCCCTTAATTCAGTTCCAGTCTTAATCCCTTTCTTCCAAGAACCTGATCAGATGACTCAAAGCCTCATATTTCTTCTAGTATTCCTGCATTAAAATGAATTCAAGCAACAAGATTTGGTCCCCTTACAAATGTGGGTCCATTTGATTTATTTTTGTCATTTGAAACCTCAGAACCTTTGGGAATCCATTTCATGAAACCTTTAGGAACAAAATATTTCCTTATTTTACAGAATCTGACTGAATGGCCTCTTTTCTTGCAATAAAAGCATGTAACAACCGATTGTTTCGACTTAACAATCGGTTGTTTTACTGGCAGTTTTGAAAAATTCTTTGAAAACTTATCTTGCTTATTTTGTGGATTAAAACCTAATCTAGTTCTTCCAAAAACACAATTTTGAGATGCCAAGACATTCTCAAAGTTGGATTTTCCCTTTGAAAGCTTATCCACAGTTCTAACAAGATAATCAACTTTCTTTTCAAGATTTTCACAATTTTCACAAACAAGAGAGTTACACACATGAGAAGAGTTTTTGCAATGCTTTTCAAGCTTTTCAAAATCAATTTTTGATGTTTCAGCTCTTCTTCAAGTGTCTTAACCCTCTTTTCAAGTCAGTTGTTTAGCCCTTTCAATCGGTTGTTTGAGAGAACCAATCGATTAGCTTCTTCATGAGTTTCTTGAAAAGCTTGAAGCAATTTACTATAATTTTCAGCACTTAGGGAAGCACATGAACTTACATTGCTTGAGCTGCTTGACTCATCATCTCCTTCTGCAATTAAGGATATGTTTGCTTTTTCATCTTCACTTGATGAGGAAACTTCATTTTCATCCCAAGCAATATATGCTCTTCTTGATTTTCCCTTCTTCTCCTTGTAGCTTGATTTCTTTTCATTGCTTTCTTTATTTGGGCAATCAACTTTTATATGCCCTTATTCACCTCATCCAAAGCAAGTATAATTGTTAGAATTGAAATCACTAGTTTTCTTGTTGCCATACCTTTCTTTGTTGGCTTCTTTGTTGCGATTTCTCTTCAAGAATCTACTAAAGTTTTTAGACAACAAGCTAAGGTTTTTTCTTCACTTTCATCACTTGAATCTTGTTTGCTTTTGTGCTTGGCAGCTTTCAAGGCAATGCTTCTCACATGCTTGTCTTCACTTTCTTGAACATTGAGTCTATTCATTTCTAACTCATGTTC
>Ga0123341_1006969_pt1 | contig 10271 bp, 11 predicted proteins | sample Turbeapinknodule_FD_89959 | JGI IMG/M metagenome (GOLD analysis project Ga0123341, IMG submission 89959) | Root nodule microbial communities of legume samples collected from Mexico - Turtle bean Mexico pink nodule | ecosystem: Host-associated > Plants > Roots > Nodule | place: Mexico: Nepantla...
ACCGGCAGGATCACTCCCCGTAGCCAAGTCCTGTAAAACGCAACCATGTGGAGTAAAAACGACACAACAATTTAGTGAACTGGTTATCTTACTAATGGACATGAGATTTAAATTAAAAGAAGAAACACAAAGAACATCTTTGAGAGTGATTTTGTCATTGAATTTAATTGTGTCTGTAGATGAGTTGGGCGCAGTGGGCAGATTAACATTTGAAATAAATGATGATGAAGTGTGTGTGAAAAATTGTGAATTAGATGCAATGTGATCGGTTGCTCCGCTATTTAAAATCCATGGTTTCATAAAAGCAGAGTTAGAAGAGGAGTTATGGGCAAGCAGACCTGCAGAGCTAACAAACGTGTCACTTTTACCGTTATTGTTGAGCGAGTAAATAGCATTTGTCAATTGCTGAATTTGCTCGGCACTGAAGCCTTGGACGAGATTTCTATCAGACTCGTTAGTGATGCCTTATTTGTCAGACATGATTTTTTTATTTAGGGGATAAAAATGGAGAGGTTATCAGGCACTAAGATCGGTGTTCTGATACCATATAAGAAAATGATAAAAAATGGTAAGAAGAAGAGATGTTTCTTATTCTATTCTCTTATGTGTATTGTTACATCACTTCATGTATAGGAAATATATAGGGAGTTTCTCTCTCCGAATTACAATCTAATTAGGCAAGGATACTAATCATGAGATTCTATAATTATTAAATTAATTGCATATAATTGGGTACAATATCGTACAATATTGCATACAATAATTACATATAATTTAATAATTATTATTTCCTTAATAATAATTAAAAGATAAGTTAATTGTAAAAATAATGTGAAAATATATATCCAGGGAAAGAAAATATTAAATATCTGCAATAGCTTGTAATTTAAAGAGCGAGTGAACTTCTCCTCAATTTAGATATTACGATTTATAGCATAAATGTAAATTAAATATTAATTATTTAATTATTTTGTTAAATTTTCATCATCACTTGTTGTGAGAAAGTAACAAAATAAATTATAATGATTTTTTAAAAAAAGCTAAACGAATGGATAGACGTCCTTATCCACATAGGAAAGTAGCATACGCCAATAAAAATGGATTGTTTGATCACGCTATGGGTTTGAATCCATACGTGGGCGAGTTTACAACATACACAACACTACCATTCATGACCACAATTAAGATACCAAAATGTGTCTGTCACAGTCACCCAACACTAGCAACCACAGACCTCACTTCTCAAACCTTAATTACAACTTACAATGTTTTCAACATCTTCATTCTCCTGATTTTTCTGCCCATTAACTTCAAACCACTGATTCTGTTGTCCATGTTTATCGTCATTACATTTTGCTACTTCCATTCATTCTCAAAACTTCAGCCTGTAATCATATAAATATAACTTCACTTGATTAATGCAACTTAGTATGTGAGTTGAGTCTGAGCCACTCAAGACACATTCAGACACGCACCAACAACCATGGCTTCTACTTTGTGTTACAATTCTCTTAACCCTTCAACAACTGCTTTCTCAAGAACCCACTTCTCAGTTCCCGTGAATAAAGAGCTTCCACTGGATGCTTCACCTCTTGTTAGCTATAACTGTCCCCTGGGATGCAGAACCAGGAAGCAGAGGAGAAAAGTTATGTATGTGAAAGGTGCGATGGTAGAGGCTCCACCAAGTGTTTCACCCTCATCACAAGGTGGGAGTGGGGGCCCTTCAAAGAAGCAGCTTCGGGTACTTGTTGCTGGTGGAGGGATTGGAGGGTTGGTTTTTGCGTTGGCTGCAAAGAGAAAGGGGTTTGACGTGGTAGTGTTTGAGAAGGACCTGAGTGCTGTAAGAGGGGAGGGACAGTATAGGGGTCCAATTCAGATTCAGAGCAATGCTTTGGCTGCTTTGGAAGCTATAGATTCAGAGGTCGCAGAGGAAGTTATGAGAGCTGGTTGCATCACGGGTGATAGAATCAATGGACTTGTAGATGGGGTTTCTGGTTCATGGTAAGTGAAGAGGTTAAGTTTATATTTGAATTGATTCAGTGATTTAAGTGTCTATTTTTTTTCTTCTTGTTCTATCTTTAGGCATGCAACAGGGATGCTCATACTGATCGGTTTAACCTTAATAAATGTTGAATGGGAAATGACTAGGCATTTAAGGTGCTGGAGCTGGACCATCAGAAACTAACTAGTTAGTTTGAACTGTGAGGCAACAGTATTCATTCTTGGCAACATTAGGATATATGGTGATTGAAACCTATTTTCCACAATTGATCGGCATGATCGTTTGAAAGTTGATTTATCACTATGTTTGCTTAGAATCTTCTGTCATATCCTTATTAAAGGAAACAAATTAAGTCATATCCTTATTAAAGGCAACAAATTAAGTCTTTATCAGAAAGGATCAATTCAAATCTAACAGATGATACATTTACAAAATAATGATGTTTTTAACACTCCCCTTGCATGTTCATTACCTAAGAATGTATCCTGTTAAAAATTTCAAACCCTCTGTAATAAAAACCCAGTGAAGGAAAAAATAAAGTGCATCCTTATTTACTAAATATTGCCTCATTAAAAACTTTATTAGGAAAACTAATTGAGAAAAAATCATGGTTAAGGGAAAATAAGTGCATTAATATCAATTAAGAACTTTGATTAGACAAAATATCATGACCTTTGCAAGAAGTACCCTACTAAAAACACTGAAATCTAACAACAGCAGGAGTAAACTCAACTGCAAGGCAAATTCAGATATTTTATAGTGTTTTGTTAATGAGATTGATTACAATTAGTGAGTAAATGCTTCATTTTAAAGTTGGGAAAGCTCAGTGGCCTAATAAGATTCTGTTGAACTAAATTAATCATGTAATTACTTCTATTGTAGCAAACATGAAAAGGGTAGTTCTGATAATGTAAATTTGCCTTTCTTTCATAAACAACAATCTTGCTCCTTTGATATCAAGTTCAGAAAAAAAAAATCTTTCTACAACTTTCTTAAAGAAATTATATAGCATTTGGTGCTATGAATTGATATATAGTTCGTCAGGTACGTCAAGTTTGATACATTCACTCCTGCTGTGGAACGTGGGCTTCCAGTCACAAGGGTTATTAGTCGAATGGTTTTACAAGAGATCCTTGCCTGCGCAGTTGGGGAAGATGTCATTATGAATGCTAGTAATGTTGTTAATTTTGTTGATGATGGAAACAAGGTAATTAAAGAAAGCTTGTTAAGATTCTCCTCATTATGATATGCATTTTCTGGAGCTCTTATTTCTTTCTTATTGAATATGCATTGGTTGACTAAGATGATTAAACATCATTTGATTGACATATACTACTTTCTCATCCAGCATTCCACAATTTCAGGTAACAGTAGAACTTGAGAATGGTCAGAAATATGAAGGCGATGTATTGATTGGAGCGGATGGTATATGGTCCAAGGTCTTATTAATTCTTCTCTGATTATGATCTTATTCTTTAGCAAATAAATTTTCCCATATGATAGTAAAAGTCGTGCCTAAACATGACAAATAGAGTGGATCAAATGTGTGTTAGCCTTGTTCTTTCATTGTGAAGTAGTGAATTCTTTCAGTCATTCTGTATGTAAGAGATTCATACAATTATAAATTATGCATTTAATCTTATTGTAGATTTTATGTATAGGTGAGGAAGCAATTATTTGGGCACAAAGAAGCTGTTTACTCTGGCTATACTTGTTACACTGGCATTGCAGATTTTGTGCCTGCTGACATTGAAACTGTTGGGTATGTTGACTCTTGTATTGTATATTTATTTATATTGAGTTGAGAAGCTTACTTGAACTATTTTGCTGGAAGATACCGAGTATTCTTGGGACACAAACAATACTTTGTATCTTCAGATGTTGGTGCTGGAAAGATGCAATGGTATGCATTTCACAAAGAACCTCCAGGTGGTGTTGATGGCCCCAACGGTATGCATTCTATGCGTTTAAGATTTTACACATGTTAGAAGCAGTCTTCACAAACATTAAACTTTCTATGTGGTTTACTTAAAGACATACTTTTTAAATTGTTTCTACTGGCTTTTAGATACTGATGCCGTCTTTGAATCAATTGAACTTGAAAAGAATTTTCAACTGCTGTGGTAATGGCAAATTAATTATTTGTTTGACATTTTGAGCTAAGATCATTTCTATGCTGAGGACCATTGATTATTAAATATGTTGGGACTAGTTTCTAGAAATAGTAAACAATTAGCGGGGTTATATATAAAAAAGGAAAAAACAAGGCATTCTTCACACCTTTGAAACATCAATGCATTTGTTTCATGAATTGCTATTGGATATGTATCTAATATTGATAATCTTGGGCACTTCATTAATTATGTATCAAAATAGTATTCATTGTTGTTCACTATCTACATCAAATCACAATTTTGAAGTGTGCCACCCGGTTTTGTTTGAGGGGCTTATTGTCATCAGACAATGCATTTGTTTTTTTCATAATTTATTGTTCATTTAATGAAAAATAGGTTGTTTCTGGTTGTGTTGGAGAATATGTATAGTTTACTCTTTATTTATGTTTTTTCTTTTACCAACACATTACCTATTGAGTAAAGGAGAACACTTGTAATAATTATGTTTTACCCAATGAAAAGCAAGACACTAAACGCCTATAAAAGCAACTCTTGGGGTTCATTAGAAATAGTTGAAATTCTTGCAGTTGTGAAATATCATTTTCTCATAATATATGAAGCCTTTCTTCTACATTTTTATTTCATCTATGATCCATCAAAATTTATTTCGTGTTTACTCTGATTAAATCTCCTCCATTAACACTGTTAACACATCCTTTTCTTTGTATTTCACTTCTAGTGGGTGAAACATATAGCATAGTCTCTTTGTTGACCAGACATGGAGGGTGTCCTCTTTAGGAAGAAATGAGTTTAATATCATTCTTGCTTGTAGGCAGTAGGTTGTGGTTTATGATGACTATAACTAATAGTTTCTATTTTGTCTTTGGTAATGTTCAAAATTGTGCTCTTAGTTTGAATTTGTGGAGTTACATATACGTATCCCGTCCATTGTGTCTTACTCATTTTCTTCTATTACTTAATCATCATCCATCTTTTTGGACATGGAATAGACTGTATTATTTTTATCAGGCTTGTATCATGACCATGATAGCTAATCAAAATTTACCATTGGAAATGCTCTATTGCAGAAAAATGATGACCTTGAAAAAATACAAATAGAAGTGTGTCTTTATTTTCATCCTTTTCTAAGAGGAAAATAAGTTCAATCATCTTCTTTCTTCATGGCAGGAAAAAAGGAAAGACTGCTTAAGATATTTGAGGGTTGGTGTGATAATGCTGTAGATCTGATACTTGCCACAGAAGAAGATGCAATTCTAAGAAGAGACATATATGACAGGATACCAACATTGACATGGGGAAAGGGTCGTGTGACTTTGCTTGGGGATTCCGTCCATGCCATGCAGCCAAATATGGGCCAAGGAGGGTGCATGGCTATTGAGGTATATATTTATTCTTTTCATCTGGTATTTTAAGTTTGTATGGATACAAGTTATAAGAACTTTTGAGAGTTTCTCCAAAAAATCTCTATATTTCCATTAGCAAACGCTCAAATTCTTTTTGTATCTATTCATCCTTTGTCTATTCATCCTCTCTCTCAAATGAAGTATGAAATTATCATGGGTTCACGATTAGTTTCAGAAATTTCCTTTATGCATAACTAGGAATTGATGGAGGAATTGACATACTAGGGGATGCAGGATTGTACAAGATAAATGAAAATTATTAGTTTGAATATCATACTTTTTAGAAGTGAGCACAATGTTATTTCTTGTCATAAATTTCATCTATGATTAAGTCAATATCAATTTTTTCAGCAAAGTAATGAAATATTATTTTCTATTATGACTATTAAACCCTTCATTTGTTTATTTACTATGCTGTATACTAATCCAAACTTGTACTGAAATTTGTTCACTTTTCCTTGGCGAGGGTTTCAAATAAACAATTTTATTGTCGTGCCTCTGATGATATATTTACACAATTCACAAAAACATGCATAAAATTAAAATATTTTACACTTCAAAACGAGATGAAGATCTACAATGTCAAACCATCTCAACTTCCCTCTGAGAATCCAAATGGGACTGGTACTCAAAGAAACACTTGAAAAGTGAGGCAGAAACCCTTTCTAACAAGCTTGTTTTATCATTTCAGGACAGTTATCAACTTGCACTGGAGTTGGAAACTGCATGGGAACAAAGTATTAAATCAGGGAGTCCAATTGACGTTGATTCTTCCCTAAGGAGGTAATATACCATTTTGCGTACATGTAAAAACAAATGATGATATTAATTAATTAAGGACTTGATTTGAACAGAAAGACAGTTTCTCATTTCAGCCATGGTCCAATAGTTAAATTTTCATCGTTTACACATTGGTAAAGTTGATGATAAATCTCTTTGGTGATTGGTGCCCATTAATACTTTCAGCTACGAGAGAGAAAGAAGACTACGAGTTGCCATTATTCATGGAATGGCCAGAATGGCCGCTCTCATGGCTTCCACTTACAAGGCATATCTGGGTGTTGGTCTTGGCCCTTTAGAAGTAAGAACTCAAATTTTATCAATTAGAGAATGAAAAGTATAGGGAATTTGACACTTCATTGTTGCTTCCCTTACTCTGCAGTTTTTGACCAAGTTTCGCATACCACATCCTGGAAGAGTTGGAGGAAGGTTTTTCGTTGACATCATGATGCCTTCTATGCTGAGTTGGGTCTTAGGTGGAAATAGGTAATGTTTAGAGCCCATTTTTCTTTGTTGGTAGTAGACATGCTTTATTTTTCATACTCGGGTCCTCTCATTCAACATGCAGTTAGAAACCTGTGCCAATGGATACATGATGAGAAGTTTCAAGAAACTGGTTATATTGAAAACAATGTTCAGTATTTACTTATGGCCAATAAGACAGAAATATTATTTATGATCATATGTTAAGTTGTGCAGTTTCATTGCTTACAAGTGAAAAATGATGCTACTTTTACAGCTCCAAACTTGAGGGTAGACCACTAAGTTGCAGACTCTCAGACAAAGTACGTTGCTCAAATAGAATTACTTTTGTACTTTGTTGCTGAGAAGATAATGTACATCTGGTAATTTGTATGTTCACATCTATTGGATTTGCTGTGATCTGGATCTTAACATATAGCTATTTGATTATTTATGAAGGCAAATGATCAGTTACGCCAATGGTTTGAAGACGATGAAGCCCTTGAGCGTGCTATTAATGGAGAGTATGTCTTCGACCAAATATGCATGAGTATCATCCCTTACATATTTCTAACCACAAATGTAGATCACATTACTTTTTGTCCATCGTTGTTGTTTCAATTAGGTGGATTTTATTACCGCATGGAGATGGAACAAGTCTTTTAAAGCCTATAGTTTTAAGTCGAAATGAGATGAAACCCTTCATAATCGGGTATGCCTATTGCTGCACCTACTTACAATGCAGTGACATAATAGTTCTTAGATTTTACCTCCAATTTAAATAAATTTAATATAGAATTGATTTTGGATGTACCCTTTGAAACATAAACGATGATCTTAATTTCTGGTTGCTGAGCAGTACCATTGCTAACAATTAAAAAAACTAATTTTCTACCCATTTTCTTGTATGTTTTTGTAATTGCAGGAGTGCACCAACGCAAGATCATCCTGGCACTTCAGTTACAATACCTTCCCCTCAGGTAGCACAATTTATCATGACCTGAATCAAACACGGTTCCCCACTTGACACTCTTCAACATCATGTAACATAATCAACAATTATCTTTTTAAGGTTTCTCCAAGGCATGCTCGAATTAACTATAAGGACGGTGCCTTCTTCTTGATTGATTTGCGGAGTGAACATGGCACCTGGATCATTGAGTAAGTAAAAGAAAAGAAAAGTACTTTGTTTTACTTGAAGTTCTACATTCTTGACAAATCTATTTAACGTCATTCGGATCATGTTTTCAGCAATGAAGGAAAGCAATACCGGGTACCTCCTAATTATCCTGCTCGCATTCGTCCATCTGATGCTATTCAGTTTGGTTCTGAGAAGGTGAGATGAGAGGTTCTAAAAAACAGTTGCAGTTTTCATATTACACATTTTCACCTTCTAGAACTTATATTTGGTATATGAGATACCACTAATCATTATCAGAAAGACTACACGTTTGCTTGATTCACTGATCACTAGTTTCATTCACAGCCTATAAGAATTGCACATTAATAGTTGGATGGTTCAATGTCACATTTAGTAGGGTTACTTGCTCACATTGTATCTCACACACTCAATGTCCAACACAAAACTATTAATTTATTTGATCTTGTAATCAATGCCGAAATTTCAGCTGTTACTTTATTTAAGGAGATGTGCACAAAAATATCCAAGTGACATTCCACATTTCCCTCCTCTTTTTCTTAGAAAAATATTTCTACTCATTCACTGACAATAACATACAATCTCCAATGCATATTATCAACTACACATGCCTGAAAAGGTGCAGTTTTATTTTGAATGGTGCATTAGTTGTGATGTTTAAGCATTTATGTGCAGGTTTCATTCCGTGTTAAGGTAACAAGATCCGTCCCAAGAACACCAGAGAATGAAAGGCCTTTAACATTGCAGGAAGTGTGAGTGGTTCTGTTCAGTTGCAATTTGCAAGTAATGGAAAAGTTATACAGGGAAAAATTAAATTTGTAGATCATTATTATCTGGGTTACTTTAGGATGGGGTATTGTACATGTCTATATGGACTTTTAAGAGGGGTTGTTGGTTATAAATTCGTTACCCCACTCCAATACTTTTTGTGTAATAACATTTGTTAGTTAAATAGTTTTATAACATCAATGAAACTTGCACCAAATTAATGTTGAATGGAGTAGGCAATGCCAACCTAAGAATTTTTTCTCTCTTTTAATTGTGATTTATATATTGAAACTATATTTTCGTTAATATAAGAATAGCAAATTAAATCGTTTAACCACTATTTTTCTAACTCTTCTCGAGTAGGAACTATTCTTTGTTTATTATTGAATGGCCCACATTAGGCCCTTTCTTTCTACACCCTCATACTTTCAATCTGCACCCCCATAAATTTAAAAACTCCAAATTTTCCCTTGTGAAATTAAATTACTTGCGGAGGCATTCATTTAACTTTAGAATTGTACCATTCAGACATTTCTTGGATTACATTAAATATAATATTAAATATATTTTTTTAAGTATTTTTAAGTTTGTGCGATTCAAAATATAAATTTGATTTGATTTTCAAATTGTATAATTTGAAATACAAATTTGTATTCCCTCAAATAATTTTGTTAATGATACAAGATCTTATATAAGAAAACCAATTAGCATTTGTCTTTCCTAAAACTTCCAACATTCTCTATCAGTTCCACATTAATAAGAACGATAAACAAAGTATCAAATGTTAGCGAGTTTTATACATGCTTGCTAAGTTGTTATGAATGCATGAGTATCTATGATGTAATATGCAAATTGTGATGCATTCCTGAGATGTGTTAATCATTTTGGAGTTATTTGTTTGTCATGACCATTATTCTTTGAATATGTGAATGTCTTATGGGTCAAAATTTGTTAAGGTATAGACATAAAAGGTTATGCATTTGGGTGGATTCATTACTTATGATTAATAAACTTGTAAAACTTGTCAAATGGGTTTTGGTAAGTAAAAATAATATCACATGACCAAATTCACAATTAAGTGTAGTTTCTCTTTCTTACCTCTCTCTTCCATGGTATTAAGGTAGCATGATCAAGAAAACTGACTAGTATATATCAAAAGGTTCTCCAATTTTTTTCTAGTAATATGTTCTACTGCATGTGCATTCATCATATCAGCACCATGAACAACTTATTCACGATCTTTTCGATAAACTGACAACATAGATCTTTGTCTATGATCACCTTGAGAGGAAACACCTCGTAGACATAACTTTGTATATTAACATAATTCATATATAATAAAAAAAACAATTTAATAAAGTTAATTTTAAAAATAAAAATGCATAAAATTCATAATTTATTATGTTATTGAAAAATATATTCCAAATTTTCAATCCAAAATGCATTTCAAAATCCAAAATTATATTCTAGATTTCACAATTTGGCATGTATTTTTCAATAATATAATGTATAATGTATTGTATAATCATAATACAATTTTAAATCTAAATATACATTTTGGA
>Ga0123341_1006970_pt1 | contig 10269 bp, 3 predicted proteins | sample Turbeapinknodule_FD_89959 | JGI IMG/M metagenome (GOLD analysis project Ga0123341, IMG submission 89959) | Root nodule microbial communities of legume samples collected from Mexico - Turtle bean Mexico pink nodule | ecosystem: Host-associated > Plants > Roots > Nodule | place: Mexico: Nepantla...
AAATAACTTTTTTTTATAAAAATTAGATATTTCTTAAATATTTTTATTTATTTGTTTGTTTATTTATTTATTTTATCAATAAAAAGACATATCTCTTTAAGTTTTCATCCTCTCATGAAAGAGAAAAACATGCTAAAAGATTTTAGAAACATCACATGCATGTCTCTTTTTTGCATTTAATATGTTTTATAAATTGAGAACTTGTATTTGTTCCACTTAATAGTGTTCCAATTTATTTTAATAAAATTAAAATTAATTTCATTAGAACCGGGCCCATTGCTATAAATTGTTATGATTGAACTTTTATATATATCACGAACCTACCTTTCTTATAGATGTTGTTATTTTCCATTATGACAAGTATACATTGATATATAAGGAGAAGATAATGCATTTATAGGTCATGATAGACCTTTTAACTCTATATATATAATTTTTAATTATACGAGAAAAATATGATCTTGTACAATGCAAAGTTAAAATACTAGCTTAATCTAAATTATAGATAACAAACCAATATAATTTCAAAATTTCTAAAAATAAGTTGGGAATTATCTCAAGATATAATAAAAATAGTTATTTTACAATTTGATTTGAAACATGAAAATGGAAAATAAACTCAACTAATTAAAAACATCCCGTTTTTTAATTAATAATTTATTTATTTACTCTTTTTTCACAGATGTGACAGTTTAGAAGAGTTTGAATGATAAAATAAATCCTAGAAATACTATGCTACAAAACTGGTCCCCAATTTGAATGATGATATTTCTTCTCAAAGTTTGGGTCAGAACTCCCTTTTGCTTAGGTGACACCATGCCACGAGGCTGGTACTACAAACAAACTACAAACACCATCATCTATTCTCTGTTTCAGTTCAGGTTCATTTTTCTTTGTTACTATTTTCTATGACTGACCAAAACATAATGGTTCACAGATCAAACTTCACAGGGAAATTCATCTTTATGAGATTTCTTCCGTATTATATTTCCTCAACGTTATCTCATAATACTGTAATGATAAAGATTATAAGTAGTTCTTGAGATGAGATACTGTAAAATCCGATTGGAGGGACCCTTTAGCTATAATAATAATAACTGTACCAATAATGATAGCAGGGATATGCAGGTTTTTGAGTCATCAAATTGACCTGATTTGAGGTTTGATATGATCCCAAATTTCTTTACTCAGTTCTGTTCGCCATTGTTTTTAGAGCACTGCTGTTTCTTACATGAGAAAGATTTCACGAATTCACACGACTAGATTTGCATGCTATAAAATTTATGATGCTTCGTTGATTTCGTGTGATGTTTTTGGTACTAACTCGTGAAGTTTTACATTTATATGGAATGACTTAATTACCATGGCTCTCCAATATTTACACTCTTGCTATATATGAGACAAATAAGTTAGAAAATACTAAAATAAATAAATAAAAATTAAAGTACAAGTTAAAAAATATGAAGAAAAATAACATAATTAGTTCATTACTTTTTAAAATTATGTTTCGTCTCTCTTTCCCTCCCACAAAATTGCATGACATGTACAAAAATAAAATAGATGGTGTAAAAAATAATACATGATTTTTATAATTTACTATGATGTATCATTAGTAAGTTTGTCAATTTTGTAATAATCAGTTTAAATAATATTTATTTGTAATTAGTTAACAATAGTAACTTATTACTAAGATCTATATTGACTCAATTCTTAAACATTTTGAATCTTATATTTTATAAAAGTTACGAAGTATGAAGTTTAATTTGACAATTACAACAACTTGAGAGTTGTCATCAGTTTCGATCATATAGAATAGAAATGAAAATTATTAACTATATTGTATATTTTTTCGTTTAAAATCATTTTAATTTAATAAAAAATTTGAATTCAGGTTTTTAACACATAAGTCTATTAAATACATGAAGGACAAATTTTATATCGTTTATAATGATTATATTTTTCCTCTAGGAATTTTTTTCTCGTGAAATATATTTGTATAAAAAGGATAATAAGAGATTGTTATCCGTGATAAACTTGCAGAAACACAATCCATATATATACGTCTGTATTGATTTTTATTTCACTTAATCTTTTTTATTCTGTTAATTTCGATATATTATCACAATTTCTGAGGAATTAACGTATAAACATTGAATTTAATTTAATAGTTTATAATGATTATACTTTCTCATTAGTTAAAATAATGAAATTCTTTACCAGTACTTTTGCATGCATCAAAATTTGAAAACTTCATAATTTAAAAAATCACTGTTCTCTTGGGGGAAGAAAAGAAGGCGCGCACTACCGTCTACCAGTCTCATTTCAAAAGCCATACTGTTGTCGAGTTCGTCAACTGCAGAATTATTTTTTTTTTAACTTAAAAAAATGAGCATCTATTCAAGGAAACAACTATATATAGTCTTTAGCCACAAAGACGTGAGAAACCAATGAAAAGAATAGGCACACAACAATTTTGTGCAGAACCAAAGGGTAGAAGAGAGAGCTAGTAAAGATGAAAAGAAAGGGAGGTCATGAGAACCAAGATGCTGTGAACAGAGGTGCTTGGTCTGCTGAGGAAGACCAAATCCTTGTTAACTACGTTCACCTCCATGGAGAAGGAAAATGGGGGCAGATTTCCAGAAGAACTGGTATATATATGTGTGTGTGTGTGAATTATTTGGTTGAAAGCACAAACGAAAATCATCAACTTGTTTCTAATAGTGTTTCACATTACTTGATAGTTTCTTTAGTCTTTATTTTTTTTCAAGTTTTCATTGCATGAGTTTGCTAGTTGTGAATATATATAGGTGTGTGTGTAGGTTTAAAACGAGGGGGGAAGAGTTGCAGACTTCGATGGTTGAATTATCTAAAGCCAGATATAAAGAGAGGAAACATTTCTTCGGATGAAGAAGATCTCATTATCAGGCTACATAGCCTCTTAGGAAATAGGTACATCTCTTTATATGATAGATATACATTTGCAGAGAATTTTCCATTTTCGAGACACAAGAATATACCAGAAAAAATTTGTTGAAATGGGTAAGTTCTGACACCCCTTTTTCATTCATTATATATCTGTTACAGATGGTCTCTTATTGCGGGACGGTTGCCTGGGCGTACAGACAATGAAATCAAGAACTACTGGAATACTTATTTGAGAAAGAAAGTAGAGGAGAAACACAATGATAACAACAATATGGAATTAGGAATTGAATCTCCACAGTGCACAGATATTGATCCTACCAAATCTTCTCAACCAGTAAGGTGTAATGAGGGTATGATTCCAACTGTAGCACTCAATGATTCAGTCAACACAAAGGATTGGACTGAAAACCCATTTGAATCTACCCCACCTGATCATCATGATGGCTGCGAAGAAGGTTTCCCCACACACTTTGATTTAAGTGACCTGTTGATGCCCCAGGAGGATTGCCATTTCAATGGATATGCTTGTGTTGAATTACCCCAACATTTTGGAGATGAATCATGCGGCGTTAATGATGCGATGTGTGAAACATGGTACGATAATTGGAAGAATGAAGACTATTTTCCACTAGATGATGTGGATTTTCCTTTATTTTAATAGTTAACATACCTTAACTATAGCGTCTTGGGGTGGTTTTAGTATTGTTATTTAGTCAAAGTTTAAATTTTATCTCAATATTTCATATAACCAAGTTATGGTTATTGAGGTAACATTTTAACTTTGATTTAAAAAATAGTACAAGAACTTGCCTAGAGTTATATCTAAGTCTTTTTGTTAGAATATTCCATATTAAATGGAATTTTGATGGTTGTGACTTTTGGTGTGGCTTATTTTGATATATACTAGTTGTGTGTTAGGTGGGGAGAATCATCCTATGAGAGTTATATTGCAATTTTGGTGAATTGATGTATGAGAGTTATGAAAATAAATGTTACTTATAAACAATGTTATTCTATGAGTCTTTTTATGAGTTTTTTTTTATATATAATGAATTAAATTAAAATGAATATTTAAGGGATCTTTCAATAGGATATTTCAATCTATATATAAAACAGAGACTATGTTTCCAAACCATTCCCAAAATAAGTTTACAGCAAAGCAGTTTAAACAAGTTGTGCATCTTATGTAAGATTTGACTTGTAAAAATAAATCAGACTGATTACCCAAAAAACAGAAAGGGCACGATTACTTTTTGCAGCTATGCCTTCCTTGGTGGCTTATTTATGAGATAATTTTATGCAAACAGGAGGATAGAGCGTACTCTCACAAGTCCTCCCTCCATCAAAACATGCTCCTATGGCCCTTCAAAATATGATTCAACAGTTAGCTCTCTACCCTCCTCAGTCACAATTCAGTTCATTCTAAAACTCATTTTACCACTATACCCTTCAGCAAATAATATTAAAAAAATTAAAATCTAACATAATTTTTACTTTAACCTAACTAACTTTTCACTTTTCTCTTTTCACTTTTCACTTTTAACTTTTAACACGAACATTTACTCCCAGCAGCAATTCTGCCTACCTTCCCCTCCAAACCTCTCCTTCAAACATTCACCACACTTACCTTCTTCATTCACCACAAGGTTATTCATCAATGGTTAGTAGTTTTGATTGTTTGAATTTTTAAGTTTTTTAATTTAAATTTAGTGAAAGTGTTTTAAACCGGATCAACTAATTCGGTATTTTTTTTTTTAATTAGGTTTCGGATTACGTAATCCAGTGAGTGTTTAGTTAGGTTTTGGATTACATAATCCAATAGGTTTATTTTCTTAAATAGGTTATGGATTACATAATCTGTATTCTTAGTTTGTTAAATAGGTTTTGGATTGGATGATCAATAGCTCATTTCATAGTGGATTATGCAATTTAGAAGTGTAAGTTTTGGTTCATTTCGGATCCAGTATATGTACGAATTTACTAATCCAGAACCTTTAATTTTGTGTTTGTCTTTCAGATTACATAACAAGAAACTTAGTTTCGAATCTAGAAAAATGTTATGGATTACTTAATGCAAAACATAATATTCTATTACGAATTGAGTAATCTGGAATGTTATTCCACATCCGTAACTAAATTCCGTGTTATGTAATCCAAGACATGATTCCTTCACATTAATAATTACGGATATGTAATCCGTTGATCCAATAGATTACCAAATCCGAAAGATAAGCATTTAAGGGCACCGGGTTGCAAAACTCACTGAGAATGACAAACAAAGCTGCCAACCACCGTCAACACCACCATCACCACCACAACAATACCAAGCACTACGACCTCCTTCTTCACTCAACAACAAAATGTAAAACATTGCTTCTATTTTTATCCTTTTACTAAAGTGTAATTTAGAATTTTTAAAATATATGGAGGTGGCTGAAGAAATGATGGAGGTGTAAGAAGAAGTAGTATGTGACCAATTCTTTACATATTTCAACCAAAACCATAGAATCACATGTCACAAAAGATTCCTATTCCTGAAAACTAAGCACATTCTTTCAAAGACAATTCAATATGATTGAACTACCTGCCCTATGATTATTCTAATGCCTTCGGGCAGTTAATGTTCCACTTTACATAAATCAAATACAATGCTTGGAAATCAGGTGTGTGCAGTGTGTTTTTTAGATAGGTTTTATTTTATGTATGCAAGACAAAAGTATTTTTCATGTACGGTGAATTAATAGTTTATCTTTTTTCTATAAGAGTTGGAGTATTCCAAAAGATTTTTTTATTATATTTATTTTTTAATGATAAAAAATGTGAAAAAATTAATTTGTATTGCTCTCATAGATTGTATTCCTCTTCAGGCACAATTCCGTTGAATTTTATGAGACATAAGCCTTCCTATTATGTATGCATTTTTTTTATCAGCAAGAAAAAATAAATAAATAAATACGACCCACTTCAAGAGTGGTCAAACCCTTATACAGAACAATAGGGACATACACGCCTTACTCCAAAGAAAAACAAAAACCAACAGTTTTGCCACCAATTACCTACACAAACAACACTAGCCAATAACACCTACCACTCAAAGGCACCACAAAGAGTTAACACCCCTCAAAGACACCACAGACCAACCCAACCACCCTATAAGCAATCAAAGACTTTTAATCGAGTACATAAAAACCACGGGTTTTAGGCACCAATAAGAGAAGAAAAAGCCCACTGAGGAAACTTTTAAGAAAATCCAAGACCAAACCTTTAGTTGTGCTAAGGACAAATTTCAGAATGATCAATCACTCCACCTTTAAAAATGCAAATAATTTTATGTCTCCTAATCTCACTTACCAACGCAATCCAAACATTTTCAAAAATTAGATTAAGAGACATGGACACGTCAAGTAATTTAAACTGCATGAAATGTGAAATAGAGGTAAGAAAGTCTACCAAACTCACTCCTAACCACATATAGCAAAGATTTCAAACTAGCCAAGAAACTTTGCAACCAAAAAACAAATGACTTGTCGAATCCTCTTTCACCCCACACAAGCAGTAAAGCTTACTTTCGACCACAACCCCACATCTCTCCAAATTGACCTTAATAACAATCTTGTTTTTTGTTCTCTCCCTATAGAGAACCGAAAACAAGATGGGGCCTAGAGAATTATTGAGAAGCTTCGTCTTCCTCCTTCCTGTCGGGCAGTTTGTCTATGCCTAAGCTTCCTCTTCCAAACTTTTCGCTACTTCTTCCAATCTCGGTTGCTCGATCACTCAGTCTTCTAGAGAATACTGAATGGAGGGGGTACCTACAGAAGACACTCCAATGCTCAAGTCAGCAAAAAGGGTTCAGTAGTCAGTTGTTAGAGCACAGTAATAAATGACGTAACTACTTCTTGGAATGTGCCTTATTTATATTATTTTAATGACCTACCTTGTTGGGTCGGATTAGTAAGGTGGATCGTACTTAAAGGTGTATTACCAAGTTGTGTACCGGGCTTCGCAGATGAACCTAGCCGATAGGAGCTTTTATGCTTCCTCCTTAGCCGCAAGACGCTTCTCGTCACCATAATCTTTCTTCTTCTGCACGATTGGTCGCGCTTCCTTGAATACCGAGAGCATGTGGGTGATAATATCCGGACTTACCCCCGACATGTTGGATGGGGTCCACGTGAACAAATCTACGTTCTTTTTTAGTGTGACGTGCATTATCTCGACCTTAGTGGCCACGATGGTCGTGCTGACGCAGGTGTTGTGCTCCTTGTCAAGGAGGGGCACTCGACGTAACTCTTCCCTGCCTTCCAGCCTATCTTCGGTCGTTTAGGGATTAAGGTCCACCAAAGCGACTGTGGGTATCACCGGTGTCAGTTGGGTTTCTCGGGGAGAGCCCTGCTTGTGAGAAGATTTGCATTTAGGGGAGCGATCATCCCACAAAGGCTCCACCCTTAGATTCTCGGCATAACATTCTCTCGCCACCTTTTGGTCAACATGGACCGTGAGGATGTCTCCTGACAGCGAAGGGAACTTCATCGCCATCAGCCGGTTGATGGACGATCGTCCCAGGAGGATGTTATAGGAACTGTTTGCGTCAATCACCAAGTATCAGATCTTGGTGGTCTTGCAATTCTTTTCCTCACCGAAGGTGGTATAAAGCTCACTGTAGCTTTTAGTACCCACCCTTTCGCCCGAGAAGTCAACCATATGGTCGTCATATGGCACCATCTCCACTTCGCATGAGCCCCTTGCCGCACAGTCTCTCTGTTTAACTCGCTGTCATGCCTTCGTTCCACCCCACACCTGAACCAGCTCCTACAGTGGCTTTGCACAGAGCCACATCGCCCTCCACCTTGCCACCCTTTGTCACCTCTTCGAGCGCGAAGCCACCATCGAGCTCCTTCACTACTCTGCAAACCACTATAGATCGCACATGGGTGCCCACGAATGGAGTGGCTCTCAAACCTCCTACCATCTTGGCGCCGTTGCAGCACCGCGAGCACACCCTTGTCAACATCTCCTCCAAGAACAACATGCCTAAAGTGCTCAGTCACCTCAGCAGATGGGCCAAAACCTACAAATTTTCCCACCCAACTTTTTGCCCTTAATTGGGCCTGAAAAGGCTCACCTAAAATTAGGTAATCAGATCATGCCCCTTCAAAAGTTGTTCCGCAGTTATTCCCAGCTAAGAGATCATTAGACTTACACCCCGCCACGTTTCCCATTATGCCTTTACCCTATTTTCTCATTTCCAAAGCAATGTTTTGACTTTTCACAACAAAAATAACTCCACCACTAATGCATACGTCACCTTTTGGAGACTCTCCCACCTCAACTGGAAACTAAACAATTTTCTCCTTACCTCCCTTGCCTCAAGTCCTACCACCGTAGTCGAAACACTCGGATTCGAAAAACTCTTCTCCAACGCTAGTGCCCAAGTGGGCCTTAGATTCATCCTTAGTGACTGCGCCCCACTTATTTTAGAGAGACCCTAACAAGGGAAATGGAATACAATTCTCTTCCTCAAGGGAGACCTGGCAGAGATGTAATTTTTTATCACTGATTTCACTAGTTTTGCCTCCTCTCCCACTGGGATTCTGATGCGCAACCTCGCGAACTCTAACACCTCTCTTGCAATGGTTGCCTCGTTAACCTCTACAACAATACTGATTAAAGCCCCAATGCATTCAAAACATTGACTGCTCCAGAGTACCTACGGGATACCACTACAACTAACCCATACAAACTTCCCAGTTACCACAAAAGAGTCGTTCCAAGGAACTATTGATCCAAAAAGATTGTCAAACCAATATTTGTTCTCAATAATTGCCTTCTCAATTATGCCCCCGTATTCGCAACACAACGGCACATACTTTTCCCCTAGGTATCTTAATCTCACTAAACTCTCCCAGAAAAAAGCTCTCCTTGATGGACTACACATTTGCTGCCTCCAACAACCTTCCGAAAAAGCACTTATCGAGTCACTTGGATGACTCCACCTTGACTATGAATTGGGGCATGTTGTCTTCTACACTCTTATGGGCGTTGCTCGCATTTCTGCTCTTAACAACTTGAGCAAAAGAACGTTGTTGATCCTTTTGACTCCAGACTTTCTGAGTATGAACATCTCGCTGCTTGGAAGTCCATTCTTTCTTTGGAATCTCTTACCTACTATACTCAGGTTTATTTGCCTACAACTTCGAGGTTCCTATCCAAATGGAATCCAACTTTCTTTCCAAGGCGAGTGCATCCTTCACCCCATGGAATCTAAGAAATCCAAAATGTTTTTTATTTTACATTTAACTTTCTAGAGATGAAGACATCTAGAACTCTTTCCCAATGCTAAAAAATTCTCCATAAATCCTTTTCATAGAACTCATTAGAAAAATTAGTGAAAAAGAACGTAGTATTTGTAATTTAGATATTCTCTTCTAAAAAATTTCTATCTCAAATCATCACTCTCTCGCATTCAAGCAATACTTTCAATAATTTGAAGCAACTTTATGTCACAAAGAACCACTTTGTATGTAGTATCAGCATATTCATCAACATTTTTCTCTTCTTAATTATAAGTGCTATAAAATATGTAATATTATTTTAAAATTTGTATATAATTTTATGGAAAGACAATTCACTGTAATAGTGATTTTTAACTAATCAATGAGATAGTAACCCAAATTTACAAAATGTATTGATATTAATTTTTTTTTTATTTTTATGATTATTTTTGTATGTTCAACTATTAATATGAAATAATGTTTAAAATATTCTCAATAAATTTAAAATAAAATAAATATATTTTTAAATAGAGTTATATCTTTATTGTGGTAATCAGTATAATATCATTTTATATTTTCAAATATTGATATGTATGGCTGCATTAACCATTGAAAGTATTTCGATAGTATAACATAATGATTAAAAAATTAATGTAGCATGCATAAACAAAATTGAAATATAGAAAAGAATAATTTGAAAAATTGAAAACCTCAACTACTTACACTACAAGAAAAGTAACAATTAGCTTCCAAAATTTTGGGTGGGCCACTTGCAGACGCTACTCTCGTCGGCCAAAATGGCTAAAAGCCCACGCAAGAATAACCTTGGACGCAAAAGGGACGCACAAATGGGTTTAATTTATTTTTTACGAAAAAATCAGTTTGCGTCGGCCGCGGCCCACGCATATACGTCGGCCACAAAGCCCACGCATATGCGTCCGCAATGGCCCACGCATTTTTAGAATTTTAAAATTCAATGTATAATAAATATTTTAATATTTAATTCTTTATTATATTTATTTTAAAATTATTTCTTTAATATTATAATAAATTATTTAATTTATCAATTTTG
>Ga0123341_1006971_pt1 | contig 10269 bp, 4 predicted proteins | sample Turbeapinknodule_FD_89959 | JGI IMG/M metagenome (GOLD analysis project Ga0123341, IMG submission 89959) | Root nodule microbial communities of legume samples collected from Mexico - Turtle bean Mexico pink nodule | ecosystem: Host-associated > Plants > Roots > Nodule | place: Mexico: Nepantla...
GAATATAATATTCACTAATTTATTATACAATTTAGAAATGAAAATTTATTTTCAAATTACTCTTCCAAATTATTTAATCTAGTATACTTTTATTTTTGAAGGGCATTGACAAGTTTTCAAATTCCACAATTTAGAAAGAACTTTAAACTAAAAAGCAAAATAGAGATTTCAATATTTGTGGGGGGTGCAAAAGGAAATGGCCTTGACCATGGAAACAGATTTTGGGCCTACCAATTATTTTTGTATGGACAATAAAAATTAAATATTATAAAGAAAATTTTGGACAGGTAATGAAGTATATGGTTGTTATTTGGATGCGTAAAACTTGAAGCGTCACTGCAGAGGCATCTCTCTCTCCCGCCATTGAAGTAGCTATCTATCGTTCTGAGAATGAGAATACACGCATTTTGTGTCTCCGCTTTTGCTTCTATGCAATCTCCTTTTCCTAACCCTAAGGTACTTTTTTCAAATTCGTGTTTATGTTTTTGCACTATTTAGTTCAACCTCTGTGATGCTTATTGTTAAATCGTGTTATCTATAGGGTGCACTATTGCAAGATTGGAAGCTTCGGAAGCATGCGTTGAGCTTGAGGCTCACGCCATTTCTTTGGAATTCGAGTTGCAGAAAGAGGAGGTATTAGCCGTTCGTGTTCGTTGTCACTGATCAGTGATTATTGTTCAATTAACTATTGTATATAGGGTGGTAAAAAATAATTGGATTGAACTGAATTTCTAAGAACTGCACTAGATTAAACTTTTAAAAACTAAGCTGTTTTAAATAAAAACTGAAGTAAACCATTTTGTTAGTTTAGTTTTAAATACTGAATTGTTTTTATGACAGTTCAGAAATGAAAAAAAGCAAGGAAGTGTTGTTGTGTTTAACTGTACAATATCAAACAAAACAATAAAGCATGATAAACAATATCAAAACGTTAAACAAGATGAATAAATTATTTCTATTTGAAAAAGTTAGTCATTGACTATATGCAATGCAGTTCAACTTCATGAAGAATTATCTTGGTCATATTTCATATTTAAACCTGTTTTTATACACATACGTGCAGTGACTGCGTTAAGAATTTTAGAGAAAAAATGTCAGATTTGGTAAAAGCCTGCAGTATTTGGATTTAGTAGTAGCTTTGCAATATTTGTGAGTATTTTATCTAAAACATGTTTTTAGGTGTAATGAACTGTTTTGGGCACAATTCAATTTAATTAGTATGAAGTTTACTAGTAAGAGTGCTAATCTGAAATTGAAAAATATTATTTTAAAATGAAGTTCAGTTTAGAGTAAAAGATGTACTTCAGTTTGGTTTAAGAAACACTTCAGTTCAAATATCTCAAATAAAGTTCACCAAATTTAGAAACAGTTTAGATCAATTTACTCAATTTGTTTTCAATTCAGTCTCGTTCCTATGAACTATTTTTTAATTTTAATTTAATTGCACCCAACTCAGTGCAGTTCAATATTTTTGCTACCCCTAATTGTATCATGTGACGTGTAGGTTTATTTTCACTTCTAGTGTTGTATTCTAATTATAGTTTATTCTAATATATTATAGTGTCTGATTAAGCTATTGAGAGTCAGAATAGTGAATCGGCGTGTTTGGATCTAAAAACAGGACAACTTTCATATGTGCAGCCAATCAAGAAGCCGAGGATGCTTTTAAGAAGACTGTTGAAATGGATAGGCTCATAGATATGCTCAGAGAAGCTAATCCTCGTGAAGTAAGATTCATTCTAACCAACTTTTATAGCTGAATTGTGATTTGAACTCATTTAATATTTTGATTGATTGATTTTAAGTAAACTGTCTTAACGGCATCATCATTGTTTTCCTTTTTTGCAAACAGCTTCAGAAACTTGTTGTTGAAAACATTCTTGCTTTCAATCCTAGCTTTTGGGTTCGACTTGCGGCAAGGACTGATACTTGCAAGTCACAGGATGATAAAGTACACTTCTAATTTTCCGAAATATTTCTTTGGTCAGTCTTTCTTTGATTACACTATTTTTGTTTTTTGTCATTGCTATTCAGAAAGATTATGAAGAATTGGCTACATCGATCATGAGTGTGGTGGATTGTGTGGTGCATAAGACTAATGTAACCCTCTCTATTCACTGAACATTGTTAAACAGTTTGTTTGGTTATCTTTGTAGCTTCTTGTGACAGTAATTTTGTTATCATGCGCATGCTTTGCAGGAGAAGATAGATTCTTCCACCGATGTATTGAAGGGAGTACTAAAACCTGTTATTAATGAGGAAGGAGAGATTCCATGGCCTCCTAGAGATCCACAGGCCGTAACATTGATGGAAAAGGTGCGTTCTGTTTCTCATTGATTTTAGCAAGACTGGCCTATTTAATTGGAAGGACTTTGTTAAAAGATTTATACTATTCCCCTGTGCCCCCCTCAGTTCCATATGTAGTAAAGCAGGCAACAATACTCTATTTTTGTCATTAACATTAAGCATGCGCAGTAACATTAAGCTTCCTTTTTTTTCTAAAAAAAACTCATACTAGGCATCACTGTGAAATCTAACATCTCAGCTAGTATGTCACCCTAGAATTCAATAATCATATGTCATCGCATGAAACATACCATAAAAGAAAAAGAGAAGAAACAAAGACATGGGAGAACCAAACCAAACCCATGAGAAGGAAATACAGAAAACACTCCCAACTAAAACCTAAACCAAGCGAAATATAGGGAGTTGAAACCTATCATGAAAAATTCAAAGAGCAATACTAGATGGCATTGTACTATACCATCTATACTCAAGCTTATTCTGTAATCCTAAAGAAGCCAATTTATCGACATAATGATTTCATTCCATAAAAATATGAGATGACTTTAACTCCTTATCTTCACAAATCTCCATGCATTTTCTCCAAACATTAAGCTTACTTTGCGTTCTATTTACTTTTTTATTGTTGCAAGGATTTTTGACTGCCTACCTTCATTCTAAAACCCAACATTTGATATACAGATTAGATTGTGAGTCTTTCAGTCACATTCAGGTTTTGTAAAACGTGAATTTGATTAGACTTGTGAGACCAAATGATTAATGGCAATAATTAACTGGGTGATGTGTAAATAATTGTGTATGTGCATATCCATAATCACATGAAGGAGAAGAAGAAAAAAACTTGTTAATAAATTAAAACCAAATTATGCATCAGTTAAAATAATATTTTGATATTGGAGAACTTCTACAAATTAACTTATGCTTGAGTTAATTTTTAGTTTATGGAGAAACTATTCCATTTTTTTCATGTTATTTTTTTCTTGTAGGAATGCTTATAAATAAATTTATCTAAAACAACTCCATGTATTTACTCCCCTGTTAATGCAAGCTTAACTGAGATAAGCACCATAGTCATTTGGGAATTCAAAAGTAAACAAGGTGTATGCTAAATCGTGGATATTTGTTATTGTTTATGGGTTTCTTCCCTTATAATTTCTAAAGAAGAGCTTCATTTTGATAAGCTATTCTATTTGCTAGTGGATTGTTTTGGTTATTTGTACATATTTCCAGCAAGTCCGCTATCTATATAAGTTCTCCCAATCATTAGGAAATAAGTCAAAGGGAACAAGAAGGACAACTGGATGAAGGGTTCCTCGCAGAAGTTAATGCACAGCTACGACAAGTAAGTCTGCTTTTTGCTTTAACTGCTTTTTATTTAATTTCCAATTATTTCAGTTGTCAATACTCAACAGACCCTTATACTCTAGTAATAAACTTTGTCCAATCCTCACTGCCTATGTTGTACTTATTCTTAAAACTTGCTGTAGTTACTTATATGTGAAGAAATGTACCAAGTTACCCTAAAAAAATGTAATAAAAAGATTCCAAGTGTGTGCTGCATCAACAATTGGGATAATTTTTAAGACTTACTAATTTTGGACATTAAACTGCTTACATTTTACAATAATTTCTGTTTTGTGTGCATTCCTGTTCTAGTATAGGATATCGTTTGAGATATTTGCATAGAATTCCTATGTTTGATCGATGTGTATTTTGTACGTGATTCACACTTTTCCCCCTTTTTCCACTGCAATATTACTTATAACGAATTACTTGTTTGTTTTTATTGCCTATAATGAGCAGGCAAAGGAAGATGGTGATAAGCCTGGGCTCGAGGCTATGTTGCAAAAGGTGTTACAGCTCTATGCTTCCAAAGTTCTCTCAAAACGTAGTTATGCCATTAGAGGTATGTTCGTAGTTGATGTATTCTATGCAGAAAATTTATTTCCAAATAGATGAGTATTTGCTTGTGAAATAATGGCACCAATTAGTGACAGGGTTATTTTTTCTGTTTATTTTTATTTAATTATTTTTCTTCTCTAAATTTATGTGTACATTTACTTTATTGGACAGGATATCGAGAAATAGAAAAGGTGGGAAAGTAACTTGAATAAATTAAGTTAAATGCAGTAATTTTCATTCTATCTGCTATGGTCAAACTATTATTAAATGCTTATTTTTTTTCTTTTTATACGATCATGGTTGATAGTTTAGTTCTCGTTTTATCTCTTGTTTGTATATGATCTTTTTATGTGCTACAATTTTTATTCCTTTTAGATCTGAATGGCCATTCTGAATGAAGAAAGGCATGGTATAAAAATAAGCGTATTGACTGTTAATTGTGAGATGCTAGAGGGAACAGAAGAGGGAGATAGCGTTTGGATTTTCCATGTTGTCAAATAGTATATTACAATTTTAACAAAAGACAAGAGGAGTATAAGTGAAGACGTCACACCACAAGTTTCCAAGTTTAAATATCTAGGATCAACGTTGCAAAATGGTGGGAAAATTAATAAGAATGTCACATTTAGGATGGAAAAGGGATGTCTAAAAGGGAGAAAAGCATCATAAGTTATTTGTGATCTAAAGTACATATCAAAATTGAAGAGACACTCTATAGTATTGCTATGCATCTGGTTATACTATATGACAGTGAATGTTGGGTTTTAAAGGGACAAGGGGAAAAATGAGAGTAGCATAAATAAGAATGCTAAGATATATTTGCAGCTAAACAATAAAGACTATGCAAAATGATTGTAGACAAGGTGGTATTTGTGTGGCCCCGATTGAGGAAAAGATGACAAAAAATTGGTTAAGGTAGGTTGGACACATACAAGAAAGACCACAATGACACCTGTGCGTAGATTTGATTGCATGTTTTTTAGTTCATGAGGAGGGGGGAGGAGGAAGATAAAAAATACATTGGAGGAATTTGTTCAGAGAAATTTCATGGTAAATAATATCTTTATAAGATTTGATCTCTAACAGCTGCATGACACTGTGATTCATATAGCTAATCTCACTCAGTGGGATAAGACTTTTATTCAAAGTGCTAAACAATGAAAGGATGAGAGTGGTTGGTTGGATTGATTCATTTAGGAACTAAGAAAGTTTACTAATGCATTAGGATAGCTCCACGTAGTGAGATCCTTTTTATGTTATTGCAGCCATTGAGCTGCTATTTGACACACTACAATGTTACTTGTGCAAAATATCAATTTCATCTAGAAATCTCGTCATCTTGTTGACTTCTTCCTTGTCAACATATCCTTGTGGGTTGGCAGAAATATTGGGCTTTTATGTCTAATTTGGAAGGTTGCTGTGTTCTTCTTGCAGGGAAGGAAGTGTTAAAGGACGAGCAGTTCCTTGAAACCATAATTCAAGGTGTCTTAGTTATCCTAATCTTTTATTTGTAGAAAAACCTTCAATTGTAAATTTAATATTAGAATTACGTCCCTGGTTTTTGAGAAAGAGTCGCTTCGTAATTTTCAAGTTTGGGTTTAATTTCTCGTTTTTTTTTCATCCTCTTTAATTGAATGTATTTTTGGTGCTTGATTTCATTTTTCCAGAAATATCTTTTCACGGATTTTGATTTCACTTGGTTTAATAGTAAAAAAAAACACGTGTGAAATAATGAAAAAATGTTTAAAGTCATAAATATAATTTCTTATTAGATGAACAACCTTATATTTTCTTAAAATCAATACAACTTGTGAATCTGATCAAGAATCATGGGAAATAGTTTATATGAAAGGGATTTTGGCAAACCAAATTAGTAAAACTTCAATTTATAACATTACTGATTGGCGGTTTATCTTTATTTCTGTTTATCTATTCTGGATTAATACTGTCACGCCTTTTATCTCCAACTACTGATACATAGCTTGTTTCAATGATCAATCATTGTTTATCCCTTGCAGCTCCTGAACAAGAATGGAACAATATTTTGATCAATGGATTGACAATTGGTGCCGGGAATATTTCAGCAGAGGAGCTCTTCGCAGTCTTAAAGAAACGAATTGAACGCGTTTTGATTCGAACTGTGAGACAGAACATTGTTTCTATTCATGCGGTTATTGTTCCTTTTCTGTCCTCTCTCTACTTAACTGATGTTGTTTCTTTGATTTGTCCTTGTTCTTTCTCCTCACTGCGTGCTGCTAAAAAACAAAGGAGGGAGGCTCTTACCGACAGCGGATTCTGACAGAGTACCTGAAAGGCATTGAAAAGAGAGCAGAGGAGATTGTTCAAGCTTTTCAGGGGAAACCACAATAGCATTTTCTTCGAACCTTAAATTGTCCTGGCACTTAGAATGTCATAAGCCAAAGCAATGTTCTGCATGATGCTGGAAGTGGTTTATTATTTGTAGCGCAGACCAAGCTGATACAGTGTGCTGGAGAAATATAATCCACATATCTTCAAGCAGTAGGAATACTCACACGGATCGGAGGATTGGCTTTCAGAACTGTCTACTTTCATATTCAGGTAGCAGAACGCAAAAACTGGAATAAAATACACATTTATTGTAATATTGGAATCTAGCAAAATTGTAACTCTTTCTTGCTGAGTGTCTTAAAGACGGTTAAACAGTTAAATAAATATTTAATTATTTTAAAAAATAAATATTAATCATTTGTGGTTTCAATTTTGTTGATGTCTTCTTTTTAATTACGGGTGACAAAGTGGGGTGACCGTGCGGGCTGGCTCACGGTCCGCTGAAAAAAAACGCAGGATGGGTTGCTTATTTCAACCTGTTGGTCCGTTTAGGCCTGGCATAATCCGCAGTCCGCGCGGACCAAGTGCGAGACCTGCATAACTTTAAAATGTATACTTTTTTTTTTCTACAGTCTCATTTTTTTTATGTAGTCTCATATTTTACATTTCAAAATTTTTAATAATATCTTACTACGCATGTTTGATGAAAATAATATTATGAGACAATTTACCTAATATATCTAAATAAAGAAAAATTTAAATTTTTTATTTAAAAAATTATTTTTTAATAAATATTTCTTATTCGGGCGAGCCAACCCTTATGCGGGATAAGCTAGAAAAATCAATCTGCAAATTCTACGTGGGATGATTCAGTCCGCATCGTCACCCTATTTTTAATAGGTTTTTGTTCTGTAACTTTAGGCACTTGAATATGCACCTACAGCGATACATTATTTTGAGCGAATTGCAATTCTTTGGAAAGAATGAAATTTGAAACATAAAAATATAACAAATTATTATTTATTAATGAAAAGTGTATCTTAAGAATTTTCAGCGTGTTTTTTTTTTAAAAAAAAAAAACAGGATTTAGATTGAATTCACGTGCGTGATACAAGTCCTGGCAAATAATTGTAGGTTAAATAAGGCTTAAAGGTTGTTACATCTTTTTAGCACCGTTTTAACATTTATATCGAATTACAAATAATCCAACAATTAGTATAGTAAATGTTTAATTTGTGCGTAGCATCGTAGTTTTCTAAAAGAGGGATATTCATTGAAATAGGATGAGTACTAATTTGATAATTAAAATTGTAATAAATTGTTTCTTGAAATTAAAACAATAAAATGGTCTTAAAGTGATAAATGATCTATTAATTCAGTGTTAAAATTATAATAGTCAATTAAATTTGTTTGTTTTTTATGCTCTTTATTCTGTGAACAATCCAATGGCGTCCTTTGTGATGCAAATAGAGATTGCTATATTGAGTTTTCTCACTTGCCTCCTTCGTCTTCGTATAATGTTGGATTTTCTTTGGTGATTAATATTTTTTTATTAATTGATGTATGATGGTATTTTTTCATGAGTTCAATTTTATTATATGATGAAATTTAGTTTTGAAACATAACGTGTCTACAAATTTATTAAGTAAAACACAATAGTTAGTAAGGTTTCATTATTTTTTTAGAAAACTTCTTTCTTTCTTTATTTGTTTTCTTTCTATAAAATTTGACTCCATTCTTTATCAAAATAAAAATCGAAAATTATATTTGCACTCCTAGTAATAAATAGAACAAAATTATCGATCAGATTTTTAATTAGAATAAGTTTAATTATCTTTCCTTTTTTTTTAGTCAACCTTACTTGTCATAATAGCAATGTCAAAGGAATGTTTTTCCTTTTAGTTTTCTTGTGTATCTATATATACGTGCATGGTATGTGAGGTATTTGATCTTATGATTCAATTATTTTTCTTTTTTTATTTGAGTCATTTTTTAGTTTTCTTGTGTATCTAGAGATATCTGCCTTGCATGTGAGGTGTTTAGCCTTAGGATTAGTATATGTCAGTTCATGATCCTAATTATGTGTTCAAATCATTTATCAAAATTTTGTGGTACAAGTTAGGTTATCTTTGCTTTCTTTAGGGTTGGAGTTCTTTGTGAATACTCATACATCTAATTGGGTGAAGAAATTAGTTTTATCTTTCAATAGAACTCTAGGTTAGAAGATCTGAATGTGAAAGTGACGTGGTCATAAGTTTCAACTTTCTCTAGCAGGGTTGTTTTGTCGAGTGAAATATATGTTATTTGATGAAAATTGTTTGAAGTTTAAACAATTTGAAAAATGGTTGATTGTTTGAGATCAATTATGAGATGTACTTTGAACTTTAAAAGTCTTGGAATTATCTGTTAAATCATGAGTTCATTGAGGATACAATTTATATTTAAACAATATAAAATCATGGAAATCTTTAATTGTATAAAAGTTGCAAAAAATTGTATTGATACTGAGTAAAGACTTTGAATTTGGTTTTATAATTATGTTGAGTTCGTTGAATGAAACAAATTTCTAATACTTTTGTTCAGGTGAAAATAGAACAAAAATTCAAGCTTAGACTTGGTTCTATTAGTGAAAATAATATCGAAATTAAGCCTAGTTTCGATCCAATTTTCGCTAAAGCGAAAATTGTACAGCAAATGAAACCAGACTCAGACCTATTTTTGCTCAAGCACAAGCTATTTTCTCTCTAAGCAATACTATTTTCACTCATGCTAAGAAAAATATTTTTTTTAAAAGGCTATTTGATGGTTGTTTATTGCATTAATAAAATCATAAGTAAATTTTAACTATATATATATTTGAAACATTGATTTTATGTGTTTGTGATTTTATTTTATTGTTTTCAAATTATTTTAAAAATATTAATTTTCGGTGTGATTAAATGGTATATTGATGAGTGATTATGAATCATGTAGAAATGTGATCGAGACATAGTATTTTCAAGGAAAAAAAATATCGTTTTGAGATTGTTAAGATGTGCATTAATCTAGAAGGAGACATACTGACTATATTAGTATATTGGAACCATATATATGAAAATTATCATTTGATAAGGGTAGAAAGATGTTCATATGATTGACTTTGTAGTTTGAAAGATAACTCGTCTGAAAGGTCATATAAGTTTACATTGTCATACGAGTTGACTAGATTCATATGTACATGTAACTTTGCGGAGAAATAACACAATGAAGGTAGTATGAAAAATGTAGATCTTCCATAAGTATAGTTAAGTGTTTATGTATGTATGTAAGTGAATTTTTGCACAAGTGATATTGCATTATGTTAGTAGATTTATTTTAGTGATTTGAAATATGAGTTATTTGTAGACACTGGATTGTTTAGTACGTTTGAATCTATGGTGATACATATTTTTGTGATTGAATTATTTGGATTTAATGTTATATTGATAGTTTTAAGAATATATAGTTTACCATGCTTTCATGTTTATGTTTTTTTTAATATGTGGTGATCGTGTATTACATGAGAACAAATGATGTTCTAGGTGGTAGAACTCCATAATAAATAAATAAAATCTCCTTTTTTATATGTTTTATTTTTACATATATATATTAAAAAAATTGTAAATTTTTTAATACTATTTGATAAGGATGTAAATTATATAACTTTTTAAGTGATATAACTAGAGATTGTTTACATGTCATCTTAAGTTTTTTTTTTTTTTTTCTATTTAAAGA
>Ga0123341_1006972_pt1 | contig 10269 bp, 8 predicted proteins | sample Turbeapinknodule_FD_89959 | JGI IMG/M metagenome (GOLD analysis project Ga0123341, IMG submission 89959) | Root nodule microbial communities of legume samples collected from Mexico - Turtle bean Mexico pink nodule | ecosystem: Host-associated > Plants > Roots > Nodule | place: Mexico: Nepantla...
ATTTTAAAGAAACTCATAAATACTTTTAAAAATGTCCATAGTATGATAGTGTGTCCCTAAAAGCTTTTGGAAACTTATAACATATCCTGCCAAAGTTTGAAATATAATAAATGTTGCTCCCATAATTTCTGAAGTTATTAATAGATAATTAGTACTAATACTAATGTGATAATTGGATTTGAGATAAAAAGAGCTTTTCTAGAAGGAGGACCTACCAGCACAGCTCAGAAGTAGTGAGTTAGAGATGAAACCCATCAAGTAGTAAAGAGATAAATAAATGCGCAATATTTGACTACTGTAGAGAACATTGTAGTTGTTGATTCAATAAAGTTAACCAAAGGAACATGGAATAATCAGAGGTGACCATGTTGGATAGGAAAACAATGAAAAAGAAATGGAAAATATTACCCAGACAAAGAATCACTCCCATTTGATAAAGGTGAGAATGCCAATAATCTTTGAATCTGAAACAATCCAAGTCAATTTACAATGTTTTGACTATTACTTTGGAATAAATTCTAAATTTTTTACAGCTAATTTATTTTTATAACATACGACGTATCTTTATAAATTAAGTCAAGAATTCATTTTTGGAACTAAGTTTAAAATACTTATAAAGCAAATATATCAATTAGTAATTCTAAGTCATATATTTCAATTAAAGACTTTTTTCTAAAAAACATCATAATCATCAGAATAATTCATTATTTTAATTAAATAATCTTTTTAAGACTTCATTTATAAAACTTATATTTATTTACACAATGAATAATAAAATATAACATAAATAGCACTTTAATAATAAATAATGAATAGAATAAAACTTTAAATTTACTTTTAGGGTCGGCTAAGGAGCCAACCCTTTAAGTTTCCATAAATTACGTCGGCCATATGTCTTGATAGCCATACAGCATTCACCAATCGAGGGTGAACGTGGCATAATTAACCAACCGACCCTTTTTGAGTTATAAACATAGACATTCACTTCAATTTATAAGAAAAATCTTGTATCCTTTTTCTAAGTACTTCGATGTGGGACTCCAAATACACATCCTTACAACGTACTCTTTTCCTCTAAGATTTCCTCTAACATTAAACACAACAACTAAAATTTATATTTAAAATAACAATCTACATTTGAATTAAATGGGAATTGGGAATTATACAATTGAAATTGTTTAATTGATTGGTGCGGTATGTCCTCCCAGTTTACTAAGAATTCATGTAACACATTGCTTGAGCCTGAAGATAATAAGAATCTTTGTATTTTTTGCTACTTCCCACATGGATACCATTGTGAATCCAATCCTCCCTGCTTATCCATGCATCCCTACCCAAATCGAGTACCCCAAGAATCTGCAAAGCCATATATTAGCTATGTTAACACAAAATATATGACCACTAACTACATCTACGTTAACACAAAATATATGACTACAAACTACCATCACAGAACGCATGTAAATTCTCCCACCTTGAACATTTCCAACTAACTACCAACTTGATGCACAGAAATTTACTATTATGAACATGAAATTGATAACTTTTATTTCTAAAAAAATAATAACACATGCAAAACCATAAAAATTTATCAAAAACAAAATTTTGTGTTGGCTTTGCTAAACTCGTTCTCTGTTTCTCTATCACATTATAACAATAAATTCATGAATTTGATGACTTCCAAAGCTGAATAATTAACAAATATCTGTTTCCAATAATTAAAGGCTATACACAAAAAGCAATGAACACATTTCAAAATTAGAATTGGAAAACCATGACAAGAAGAACCATTAAAGAATTAACCAAGAAGAAATTCATACCACCCCGCCTTTCCAAGACACAAACGTTGGATTTATCCTTGATTGTAGAACCTTGAGTGTCATGCACAAATGTTATTAAATAAGATCAGAGACAAAAGTAATTATAAAGAAAACTAAATATAGATTGAATTTTACATAATATGTGCAACATAATTATAAAATTCAATAGTCTGACCTTGATTGCATAGTGGCTAAACCATGGTAATTAAATACCTATTCTTTGATGTATAATGGCCCTAATGGCCACTTGGAGCAGATTTGGGTACATCTATAATGTATAATTTTAAGTACAAATAGTTAATAAGCATTAGATATTAGATAATTGATAGTAAACTAACCTCCACAGTATCAATTGCTTCATTGGGAGGAATTGCGTGTAAAACTCTGAGACATAAGATTAGTGGATTCATCCGATTAATATCATGATACAATTAAAGAATCATTCATGACACTAGGGTGTTGAAATTCAAATGAGAAATAGAATTGATGATGTTAAAACAGATTGAAGAAAAACCATAAAATGATGGGCACTGCTAACTATACAGTTCTGTAAGAGAAAAAGTATTGAAAGATATGGATAATGTAAAACAGGATGAAGGAAAGAAGAAACACCTTCAAAAGCAGACAAATCTCATCAAAATTATAAATACACTAAAAGAAAACAATAATAAAACTTATTTAAAATTGGAACAAACCTTTCTTCAACTGCTGCAACTAAACCACTTGTCAAAGCCACCCCGCCAGTCTATTCCAAATAAATGTTAGTTCCTTCCAATCAACATGTAATATTATTAAGACAATTATACACCAAGCTCAACATGTAAAACTCACCAATTGTATGCTACAAAATAATTTTCTCTGGATGTCTATGCGACCTGTGACACAGCACTGAACAGTTAAACAAGCTTCAAATTTTTTCATACAAAATGAAAAAAAAAAAAAAGGACAAAAGATTACCAGTTGAGAAAATGCAGTTAGTAATAGCCTCTGCAAGGCCCACTTTTTCTTCTTTTCTTGGCTTAGCTGAAAAAATGGGATAGCTTTCCCACATTGGTAATCCTCCATTAACATTGGGATAGAAAGTATCTGCCATGTCAGATCTCCGGGAAAAATCAATATGCCATGTATCTTCAAGCATATCCTCATAGTCATGAAACCTGGTCAAGGAGACCACTAGGATTATGTAAACTTATAATTGTTCACAAACATGCAACAGCACCGAAATAATTTCTTGGATCCACTAACCAAGTGCGAGGAGGAGGAGGATACACATCAGGAACTAAAAGCTTTGGATAGAACAATCCCATAGGAGGGACCTGTTCAATAATCAACATCACTTTACGATCATAGCATTGTTCAAATTAAAAGTGTGAGGGCAAACAAAAAAAATGTTGGATGCATACATTAAGAGCAGTAAGCCTTATCTTGTGAGACACAGGTGGCCCTTTGTCCTCATATGAATGAACTACTGCAATGGCATCAAGTTCCTCTTCCTATAGACAGGACACTAGATAATTAAAAAAAGGATCCAAGTCTGGAAGCAAGTGAAAACCAAAGAGGAGCAGCAAGTCCATAAACCTTCTCATTCCCAACAATACCAATATAAACACAACAAAGTATTTTTAATAAGAAATTACTCTAATAATTTCATGTACATCACGTGTCCTTTTCTATAAGTTTTGTGCTGAAATGCAACCTGCGATGCCACACACGATACATAAAAGAGACTCTCACGTGTTTTATTTATAGAATTTTCATATTCATGTTGTTTAGAAACATGATAAACATATCTACAGGGCCACAATTGTGCTGCAACTAATTTTCAAATGAAAAGTCAAGTTTGCACTCAATTAGGCTGGGCTCTAAAATACTCAGGTTGACGTCTGCAAACTTAGCAAAATGAGAAAAAAACTGGTAGAACTCACCTTGATTTCACAATATGTTTCTTTCAGTTGATTTAACATTAACAGATCTATAGGCTTTCGGATAACATCTGTACGAATTTGTGGCCAAGTATGGTGATGTCTTTGGGTCCAGAGAAGGCCCCTTGTTATATCCTGAAAGTATGAAGTTCTAATTTATATAATGACAAAAAACTACCAAAAACATACGAAATTTGGAAAACAAAATATGGTGAGCTGCATAATTTAAAGAATTATAATATGAAAATCTTGATAAAAAGAAACAAATTGAAAATGGCAACATATTACATAATGCAGAATCAGTACACATTGACAAACATGGTTTTCCTTTAGTTGCTTTGGACAGTTTTCTGTTAGTTAGGTCTTGCCAGCTGTGTCCTTCTCTTTAATCTATATAAAGAGAGCTATTGTAAATCAGTTATTAGTGATACAAAATTAGCCTCTTTATGTTTCTTGTTTTCTCCTCTTCTCTCTTTCTCTCTATACTCTAATATGGTATCAAGAGCCTAAAGATCTTTTTTATGCCTGAAAATCCTCCTCTTCCCCTTCATCTGATGTCTTCATAAAAATTTCAAAGAAACTAAATGATTCCAACTTCTTGCTCTGGCAGCAACAGGTGGAACCATGCATCAAATGGCATCATCTTCAAAACATTGTAAATAATTTATCTATGCCTCAGATTCTTTTAGTGAAGAAGATCGTGCTACTAGAAATATCAATCTATCTATGGCACCTAGGGAACAAGATCAAATGCTTTTGACATGGTTACAGTCTATGTTATCGCAATCTTTTCTTTCTTGTGTTCTTTGTGCTTTTCATTCATATTAGATTTGGGATAAAGTGCATCAGTATTTTTCTAAACAGATGAGAGATAGAGTGCGCTGCCAACTATCTCTTGAGAATAGTTCAAGAGAGGAATTTCTTCTACGGACTAAAGAGTTGGTTGACTATCTTGCCCCTGTAGGTGACCAGGTTTCTCTTCTAGATCAATTAATGTGATTCTTGAATCTATTATTGAAAGTAAGTTTGAACCTCTTTTTATTGAAGAAGTTGAAACTCTTCTTGCACATGAGTCTTGTCTTCAAAAGTGCCGCAAGAAGTTTGTTCTTGATTCTACTTCTCTTTAACTGACTCAAGCAACAATACCCAATTATGTTTAACAAAATGATCAAGAAACTTATTGTGTGATTACACCAATATTCAAAATCAAGATGCAAAAGCTCAAGTCACTAGTTTTTGTGATATCGTGGCTCCAGTTTTAGAAGTTGTGGTCGTAGCCGAGGAAGATGCTTAGCTAATATTCAATGTAAAGTATGTTTTAAATATTGACATACTACTTCCCTCTTTTATTATCTGCTTGGCCAAAATTATCAACCTCCAACTCAAGGCAATCTTTACTTGAATTTCCAATGAAATTCAAATACAAATTTTCAGGGATATTTTCATTTGTTTCCTCACCATCGACAATACTTTGCTCCGTCTTTTATACCCTCCAGCCAACTTCATCCTCCTTCCTAGAAGTCAGCATCTGCCCACGGCATTGCTGACCAACACTGGAGCAGGGTTGCCACCTACTGTTTTGACCTCTAATTCCAAATAATTCCAATTGGTTCCCTGACTCCAGTGCTTCCTTCCATGTTACTGGAGAAAATCAGAACATTCATCAAAATGCTCCCAATGAAAGTCTTGAAAAAATTTATATTGGTAATGGTCAAGGTTTGCCAATTCAATCTTCTGGATCCTCCTATTTTTCTGCTCCAAATAATCCTAATATTTCTTTATCCCTTCCTTTACTTTAGGTTTTCACTATCACTAAAAATCTTCTTAGTGTTAGTAAATTCGCTAGAGATAATTGTGTTCATTTTGAATTTAATGTCGCTCACTGTTTTGTTAAATTTCAGGGCAACTAAAAAAATGGTGGTTCAAGGATGTGTAGGGCCATCTCTATGCTTTATGTTGTATTGGCAAAGCTCGTAGAATTCCTTCCTCCTTATCTCAAAATGTTTACCACTTTCCCCCCGTATTGACCTATGGGACCTTCTCTAGTAATATCTACGAATGGTTTTTCCTATCAGGCAACCTTTATTGATGTTTTTTCCAGATTTACATGAATCTATCTTATCTTATGTAAAGGAAATTTGATCTCTTTACTATTTTCAAACAATTCAAGGCCATAACTGAACTTCAGTTTCAGATTCCTCTAAAAGGTGTTCAAATTGATTGGAGTGGTGAGTTCAGATCCCCTCATCCAAGTTTCTTGCTGAAATGGGGATTCATCACAGGGTTATTTGTCCTCACACTCATCATAAAAATGGAGTTGATAGAAGAAAACACAAACATGTTATTGGTCTTGGCCCTGCTTAGTCTGGTTCTCTTCCTCTAAAGATGTGGGATCATGCCTTCATCACTGTGGCTTATCTGATTAATAGGTTTGGTTTCCCACAACCTCTCTTCAGTATCAAATTCTTTATACTATTCTCTTTAGAGTTTCTCCTGATTTTCAATTCTAGAAGACTTTTGGTTGTACCTGTTTTCCTCATCTCATGCCTTATAATAATCAAAAATTTGATTTTCGGTCTCATGAGTTTGCCTTTCTTGGTTATTCAACATCTCACAAAGGGTACAAATGTCTCTCCAACTGATAAAATGTTCATCTCAAATGATGTTACATTTAATGACCACAAATTTCCTTACAGTGAACTTTTTTCTACCAAAAGTACAAGTAACGTCAGTTCTAGTGCATCCTCCTTTTTCAGTTCCACCTCCCCCTAATAAGAACATTGAGTCTGGTTGTTCCTCTCAGACCGCTGAACTTGTTCCTTCTGTATTTCGACCTGAGACTTCTTCTATGCCTAAATCTACTTCTAACACTGAATCTGGCAGACACTGTTATTTCTCAACCATAGCCTTATCCTATCAACAGTCACCCAGTGCAAAATAGGTCTAGGTCAGGCTTACTGAAACATGCTTCATTCCTCTGTCTTTCTAACACATTCTAAATTAGTTGTTAGTAATACAAAACTGGCATCTTCTTTTTATTTCTTGTCTTCTCTTCTTCTCTCTTTCTCTCAGATAATCTAATACTTCCTTAATTGTTGTCACCTCATCAAGGGTGGTGTTTATTCTCACACCAACTAGAAATATGAATTACATAGAGCTTAGACAATCCTCATCTCACAAGTTGGTTTATAGGGTTAAGTTTTACGTCTAAATTCTAAGAAAATACTTTTGTTTGGACCAATTTAGTTTATTTAGATTATACATGTCACAAGTAACACGTGAAACATAGTTGCTACATAAGCAAAGAAAAAATTGGGTCAGAAAAACAAAAATTAGTATAGTCAAGCATGCTAGTAAGTGAATATTTTCAAAGTTTTGGATTATTTGAAAACATCAGTAATGGGTAGAAGTATGGAACTATTTTGTACCTCACCACCAAAAGGTAAAGTCTTTCCAGTTGAAGGTAGAGCACCTCCGTCCTAAGCAACAAGAGAAGAATTTAAATGGGAAAATTAATGACCTGTTGTTTTTCATAACAATCTGAACTACCATCAAGTATGAAAAAAAAACTCAATTTTTGACAGTTAAAATAATGATAGAAACAAGTTAATGCACAAGTTAAAGTTGGTATATGTGACCAATAGCAAAATTATATTCAGAATAATATCACTGGTGTCAAAGTCACCGTAGAAGCTACTTTACCATATAAGGTCTTTAACTGAAGAGACAAAGTAAATCCAGTGACTAGCAAAAAGTTTAAATCATTAAAACAAGCATCACAATCAACAATATTTAGTTGTTACGTTTATCATGGCCAACCTAAGATTTAAAGCCAACCTCACAATGCAATTTTTTTTGTTATATCAGTTGACCAGACCAGAGTTACTAATCCAAGACAGCAGCATGGAGCATTATTTGTTCCACAGCCAATCCCATCTACATAGTGTTTGACCTAACATTTTCCGAGCTTCTCTTTCCTTGAAAGAAGTTGGGCTAAGCACAAATTTACAAAAGCTCTGAACAATAAAGTAGCCTTTTTTATTAATAAGATACCAAAAAACAGAGCTTCTATAAAGCCATTTGGAGGAGCTTCTACTTTTCAGGAGAAGGAGAATCCAGATAAGCAGGGGGAAAACACTAATGGTATAAGGGTGTGTTGGAGATCTCACGTTGACTAGAGATATAGCCAAAGTACAATATATAAGTTGTTGGGTGCACACCTTATTTTACAAGTCGATTTTGTGAGGTTAAATCAAGCATAAAAATCACTTACTAAGATGACTAAGTTATTGTCATATTAATTGACGCATGAAAACAACCTAGTGATTTGATTTTAACTTAATTTATCACCAAGAGTGTCTTTATAGAAAATTTAAGGACCTCTTTCAAAAATTGAAGAATAGCGGAAAAGTAATTGTTATTTACCTTACCAATGATGGTACAACAACTGAACTGAACACAATTTTCCAGATTACCAAATTTAAAAATTCATGGCAGTTACTTAAAAATTAAGTAAACTTCAGGAGCCTATATACATTTTCTGCTGTAATTAATCTACTACCAGGTGGTGCTGGATAAATTACAGTGATATGTTGATCTGCATACAGTGCTTTCGTTAATCTACTTCCAAATTTTGTGCTGTTAAGAGTTGTGGATCATAGAACTATTAATTAATTCATAAATACAATTTTTAGATTTATGCTCGGGCAAATGTTGTATACATCATTTAGTTATTCCATTTTCCAAGATATCCTAATAGAAAACTCCAAAATAGGTGTAAAAATAAGATATGTTGAATAACAATTATAAAATAAGTTTCATTTACCTCAATGCATATAAGTGATGTCACCTGAGCACCAATATTCACAACACATGCTGTTGATAATCCATTTCCAAAAACTGCTGCAATACCTTCCTGGTCAAGTCAAATAATTCCGTATGAAATTTTTAGAGGCTAATTAAGAAATCCTTACAAAGAGTTCACTTCTATAAATAAAAAGCTAATTTGGTCGGATGCTGTATTGTTTGATCTCCACCAACCCCATTCTATAAATAAATTTCATCATCCATCAGGATCATGATCCCTGATGTAGATTAAAGATATAGTGACCATTATAGCACAAAGGGTTTGTAAAGCAAGAGCAGAAAGTTTGAGACTGGGGAAATTTGCATAAAGTCATCTGCAACAACTTCCAACAGTAAGACTCGGTTTTATTTGGAAAGAACGAACCAAAACTAAGACCGTGAAATCACCAAACTTAAGGGCAATAACTGAACTGCTTTGATTAATACACATTTGTTCATTTCCCTCAATTTTCATTACCGACATGCTTGATTCCAATCTTGAGGGACTGAACCCACTCCTCAAGAATGAGGCTTGCAATGATACCAGTATGTATCCATCTATAATAGTCAAGGGAGTTGGGAAAAACCTCAGAAGTAAAGTTAAAATATTATCAAAAGCAGCAACAAAACGACTATAACCACAATGATGAATGTTTATCATCTCAGATATTAATATTCATTTATAGCTGCAATCACCATATGAAGTTATAACAGCAAGATAGAAGATCACACCTGGTGTACTACTGCAGAGCCAAAGCAGAGTTCTCCCAACACTAAAGATATAATTTCCTTTATTTCTGCTCATGGCAAGGACAGGAACATAAAATGACTATATCAAGAGTGGAAAATTAAGAATTCTAAATAAACAACATGCAAAATAAATATAGGACAAGTATTTATCATAGTTTAAATGAACTGATTGCCAAATACCACGATTGTCAAATGTTTCTGGCATCACAAGAACAGCAGAATACATATTTCTTTCATTGCGAGGAATATGCAGTTTCTCATTTAAAATCCAGTCCCAAATAGTATGCAGATCATCCAGTACCTGCATAATGGGCAAGTGATAGTGATATAAAATAAGAGTTATAAATGGTGACCAAAATACTCAAAATTCTCACTACTCAATCAGCGTAAGTATCTTAATCTCAAAGATATGATTAAAATTTAGTCATCCTGCGTCCATAAATGTGGTTATAATTTGTTCATATTTTTAGTCGATGCGGGATTCCAACAACATTAAACATAACCAATAATTTCTAAGTCATTGAGAAGCCGCAAAACATAACTTGGAAGCTAAAAAATCCATAAATAACAGGAAAAAAAATCATCAAATCAGTATATGAAATCTCCAAACTAAGAAAACAACCTTAAGTGAAATCAGGACAATAAAAATCATATATGGAAATGGATCAGCCTCTGGTTAACAGCTTAATCATTTTGCGGCTCAGACAGTTCAGAAAGATAGCACAGCTGAGAAGTGAGTGACAGACTTCTACTCCTGGGAAAGTGTTAGGTTCCCAAACAGAAAACCCAGAATCCCTCCCAAACACAGAAAGAAGAAAGAAAACTCTGTTTTATTACAGTGCAGAACAGAACACCCAAAAGGGTTACAAAGGAGAATAGCTCCTTTCACACAGGTTTAATCCTGTCAACTTCTTACAACAATTCAGATCCCC
>Ga0123341_1006973_pt1 | contig 10269 bp, 10 predicted proteins | sample Turbeapinknodule_FD_89959 | JGI IMG/M metagenome (GOLD analysis project Ga0123341, IMG submission 89959) | Root nodule microbial communities of legume samples collected from Mexico - Turtle bean Mexico pink nodule | ecosystem: Host-associated > Plants > Roots > Nodule | place: Mexico: Nepantla...
AAATAGGTGTGTATACAAGTTTATTCATAAATGTACATAGCTTAATATATGCATTTGTTAATAAATATACAAGAAAATAGGTGTGCATACATGTTAAGAAGGAATTATTTTTAAACATCACCTGTGTATAATTTTTTTTTATAATGCGCAAAACAATATATTTATAAAGTTATGTGTATTGTAATTTATTATTTATAAACTAATATTTTTATATGGATACGGACACGAAGATATGTATAATATCTAAACTGTAAGACATGAGAACACAAATCTATATATTATATAATTATGAATTATATAAATTGATAATAAAAATTTATGTGCACTATATTTCAGTTTTTTTTAGTATACAAATGTTTTCATTATTGGTTCAAAAGGATTGTTCCTTATTTTTATATGTATAAATTTGAGTTTTTAAAAAATTAATGTATTTCTCATTTTTAAAATTGTGTTAGAATCGTGTTATAATTGTCAGAAATTAAACAAATATTTTTTGAATTAGACACTTCATCGATACATGTCCTACAAGTGTCGATGTCAAATACGTGTGTCCAACACGGACACGCCATTTAAGAAGAGTGTCTGAACCTCATAGGTAATTATTGTTTTGAAATGTACTGGTTGTGATAAAAAGAGTCTAATTAAGGGATCAATCGATATTTCTAAATAGATTACTAAAAGAATCGACACAATATGCCTAGTCGATTGGAATTAATAAAATTATGTCCTCGTCGTTATATAACAACATAAGCTAAAGAAGAAGAATAAAAAAAAATACAAATCCTTTGATTATATTTCTTGTAATAAATTTTATTTTGGAATAGGATAAAAATATTATGGAAAAATCTAAGCGAGTCTTTATTAGATTGAAGCGATATTTTTGAATACGCAGACACTTAAACTAGGATAGACTCGAAATGACTCTGATACCATATTAAGAAGCCGGACTTTAAGCCTAACTCAACTCCATAAAACCAACTCATGAGGTGCGGTTTGCACCCACTTATATACGATGAAATGCCCTAATTTCTAGTCGATGTGGGATCTCCAACAAATTTTAACATTGAATCACATATCTATAATTATTCACAAATCATCCACATATGAATTTTAGTAAATTCTCATCCTTAAGTCCATAAACACCACATCTCATATCAAAGATGATAAGCATTACTATTAACATATACTTAAATTTTATAATTCAATATTTAACTTGTACAATATTTTTTCTCATCAAGAAATGAAATATTTAATAAATATGGGTGACCACTTGAACAATATGCTCTCATTTAGACATTATCACTTTAAAGAGATAATTGTTTAGATTTCCTTTTCACTAAAAACGTCCAAGTGTTAATTGAATGTCATTAGGACTAAACTCTCTAAGAAGAAAACATTATTATAACATCTCTTTCGATGTAACTTGACCAAAATACTAGAATAAAAAACATTAAAACAATCTCGTTCTTGTTTAAAATATCATCCATAACTTGAGAGACACGTATAATTGTCTACTTCAATCAAAACAAATATATTTCAATCTAAAATGAGTTCTCTTATATGTTTCAATCTAAAATAATTGTTCTATGTTCTCTTCCATGCAACTACAAATACTCATCAATACATCCAACAAGAAAATAATAACCATAGATGAAAAAAAAGAAAAACTTACTCAAACAAATCGGGTCAACTTATTTAATAGTTGCATCTTTTTATCTTTATCTTTAGTATGTGATAGAAGAAAGGATGTGAAACGATCTTCAGAAATATTGAAAAAAAAACTTAGATATATTAAAAAGAATAAAATAATAAAGCTATAAAAAGTATTTTAGTGGAATAATAAGTGAAGATATATTTTTTAGGGGAAAAAAGTATATACGAGTATAATTTAATATATTTAAGCCAACATTTTATTAAAATTTTCAAACTTGAATGAAACACTTTGCTTTATTAGATGGAAATGCACCTTCTTGGTAGCAAATGGAACACTAATGGGTTACAGTACAATATGCCTGGTAATTGATGACTGATAAAGAACCAAAAATGGTGGAGGAACTGTGGATTGAATGGACATAACCCATTTGTCTGTGTCATACCACTGTAAAGGCAGGAACACAGTTCAATTTCCTTCTCACAATTCACCAAGAAAAATTATAGTTTGACATTCACAAACCAACCATTCTATCAGTTGTTTCTGTTTCTGTTTTAATGGAGAGGATCAAACTTGGCAAGAGATTTGAAGGTAAGGTGGCCATTGTGACGGCTTCCACCCTGGGAATCGGCTTTAGCATAGCCCAGAGGCTTGGTTTGGAGGGTGCATATGTTGTCATCTCTTCTCGGAAACAGGTTAATTAATTGGTGTTTTCAATTTCCCATTTTTCACTCTTTTCTTCCCTTTTTTGGTTTGTGAAAGCAACCTTTTCTTTCAATATTTAACTTTCTTATGTGTCCCATACCCGAATTCAAAATCATTGAATAAATCAAAGTGTTCGCGCCAGTTAATCTAACCTGTTCAAGGTAGTTTCTGTATGGTAGTTATTCATGGCACCCATATGAAAGTCCTCTGTTTTAGTGGTTGGATATGAAGAGTTCATTTTTTTCCTTTAACTGATTCACTTTGTCTTTGGAGAATGAGAGGAAAACGGTGATGATAGGATTGGAAGAATTCTGTTTTTTAATGGACATTTGTTACTGTTTTATTTGTTCGTTACTGCAGCAAAATGTTGATGAGGCTGCTGCCAAACTGAGAGCTAAAGGAATCGAAGTATTGCCTGTTATTTGTCACGTTTCAAATGCACAACACAGGAAGAATTTGATCGATAAAACTTTACAGGTGAGACTTTATACTTTCTTTAGATACACGATGAAATTTTTATTGGTTTAGAAAATATCTTGTCCAAGCTCAATTGAAGTCTGCTGTAGATTTCATCTCCTCCAATAGTAAGAAGTTCATTCCTTATTTTTGTTCATTTAACGAAATCGGCTAAGGAAACACTTTTGTTACTGCTATCTGACTGATGAATCATATTTTATTAGTAGTCTGAAGCATGCTTAGATAAACTTCTTGATAAACATGGAAGTGAAACAAATGAAGTGGCTTTTCTGAGTTAAATTTTTATAGGTTAAAATTAGTAATATAGAAAAGTTACATGAAAGAATTTTTATAAAAGGTAAATGCAAAAATTGATTTTAACTTGAGAATTTTTTTTAATTACTATCTATGTATATGTGTGTGTATATATAATATCATAAATTTATTCACTCATAACCTAAACCTAATTACCTCCTTGTCATCTTGATCTGGTGGCTAGATTGGGAATTGAACTGGGTTTTCTCTGGTCAAGAGCATCGGATTGTTTGATCTCTTATTAAAGTCATTCTTGGCAAATTGTTTAATGCTGTTTGTAGTTTTCTAAAGAGATGTTAACATTCTGGTTTGCAGGTGTAGTGAGATTTTCACAGGGCCTTTGTAAATTTTTTTTGAATTTATCACTTTTTAATTAACATTGAAGAAGTGAGATCAATCAATATTTGTAAAATACTATCAAGAGAAACACAAATCTTTCTCATGATTAGGTAATGCAAAAATCTAACATAAAATGACCAACTTCCCTGGTTTGGTAACAGAAGTATGGAAAGATAGATGTTGTTGTGTCGAATGCTGCCGTACATCCTTCTGTAGATCCCATTTTGCAAACACAAGAATCGATCCTTGACAAGCTGTGGGAGATAAATGTCAAATCCACTATACTTCTTCTCAAGGTAACTAACAATCTAACATAGTAACATGGCAAAGCCAAAAGACGATAAGAACAAATGCAATATATTACGTGTATAACTCTTAATGTAACTCCATGGAATATGATGAAATTGAAATTTTGTGTAGTGCGTTATCCATTTCATGGTTTATACAGGATGCATCTCCTCACTTGAAGAAGGGTTCTTCTGTTGTACTCATTTCCTCACTTGCTGCTTATAACCCACCACCTACTATGGCTATGTATGGAGTGACCAAAACAGCAGTTCTTGGACTAACCAAAGTAAGTACTTGGCTTGCATTTGTTCCCTTTCCTTCAAAACCTCAAAAAGTATTTTTAACTTTATTTAGCTCCTTGTGTTGCGTAGGCTCTGGCTAGTGAAATGGCACCCAACACTCGGGTGAATTGTGTTGTTCCTGGAATTGTGCCAACTCATTTTGTTGCACTTTATACCTCTAATGATGCTACAGTGAGTATCTATTCTCCCAAATAGAGTTTTAGTTTTAACTATCAATTAGCAATTTGAATGGATTTCCTTGGTGTTGTATTGTAGAGGGAGGAAATTGAAAGGACGACATTGATTGGAAGGCTTGGTACAGCTGAAGAAATGGCTGCTGCAACAGCGTTTTTGGCGTCTGATGATGCTTCTTACATAACAGGAGAAAACCTCGTGGTTTCTGGGGGAATGCCTTCCAGGTTGTAGTTCCACCTTATTGAAAATTGTTAAAAGTATCAATTATAAACTTCTGAACATTAATTTAAGTGAGTGATTTTGAAACCAAAAAAATATCAGAGTGGTGACTATTAGAATGCATGTAGTGACAATTCACAAAGGAGTTAGACTCTTGAAAATATACACAACTAATTACTTTCTTCAGGAGTCATTCTTCACTACTATAGATAAAAATCTTAAAGAGAAGTTCTACCTCAAATCAAATAGGAATCATTAAATCAACAAAAATCCCAAACAGAAATCCGAGAATATCTCTTGTTAAATAGTGTGCATCACTCATAACTTTTAAATACGTATCAAGTTTGTAGGAAGAAGATTCATTGTAGTTTGAATGTGATGGTAGTGGATATTTGGTGAACTTAGGTAACATTAAATTTATAATTTCTATTGTTTTCTCTACTTCCATATAACTCGTTCAACCTCAACATTTTAACAAATGATAGCACACACAAAGAAATAGTAATGTAAAGCGCATTTTAACTGGATTTTAACCAACATTTATACAACAGTATTGTGGTAACATGGACGGTTTTCGATTTTTACAACTACTAACATAGGCAGCGTACAACATATCGACTTAAGAATACAAGTTAACCAAACTTGACAAATAAAATTTAGCTATATTCCGGCTAGAATTAGCTCAAACACAACAACACAACTACTTTGAACCCCTTCGGGCACCTCTACCTATGTACATAAATAAGCAGAAAAAGTACAATGCAACTTCGTGGATATATCGATCGATGATTGACCTTCTCAAAGTGCTTGTAGTTGGACTTGTGAATCCTTGCGTCATATTAATCAAATCTTCTGATTATCATGACAATATTAGTAGTGCGCTTAGCATAATCATCCAAGCGATACACAAAAACCTGCAAGTGGAAAGTACTTTGATTCCTTAGTGTAGGATTTCCCCATCAGTTTCGTCATTTCAGAAGTGTGACACACTGATTTGCCAGCAAAAGAAAAAACTAAACAGGAATGACATCAGCATTTTGATTATCTTCGCATGTCATGATTAGCCCTTCAGCATAGGTTGGCAAAAGACAGCGGATCCACTGGCAGCCTGTTGAGACAGGCTCGGCCGAAGGCACAATCATGAGCACATTATCGTGTCGTTGAACAATTCCCATCACACTTACGGTGCTACCTTCTTTGATGTACCTATGCATTTCCAAATTCATTTTATAAGTACCAAGTTACAACTAGGAAGGAAACTGTTAAAAAAGAGAGAGAAAAAAAGACACTTTCGAATGAATAGTAAACTGCAGAATAAAACAGTCCATACCCTTCCTTGAGGCGCATGATCCTGTCATCGCTAGAGAGTTTGCGGTCTGCAAGCCAGCCTAAGAAATTAGGGGACAACTCTTTGTTATCCTTTGTTACGTCAACCACAGTATTTGGTTCCACAAAAGGGGCAACCTTGGCACCATAGCCTGCTTTCACCAATGCTCTTAATCCAGACTGAAAGTCTGATACATAGAAATCCGCCACATATTTCTGTTCATAGAAGATAATGAAAACTTTGGCATTATGTAGAGTAAGAGAGACATGAGTATTACGATATATGGTCATCAAGAAGCCTGACAAAACCAAAGAAATAACCCACAATCTTTACACAGCAGTTTCTCACCTTAGAAAGGTTGCTGGTAAGGACCAGATTACAACATTCAATAAATTTAAAGATTTTGGTGATACATAACACATGTAGAGCATGGTAACGTTATTGACTGTAAAACCACCATTCCAATCAAAGTGGTGAAGTGGAAATAATAATTCAATTTATGTGTGAACCAAACATGAAAATGTATATGCATTCATCAAAATGAAAAGGCTCTAAGATAATCGTGCAAGTATTTTCTTATGCAGACTAAAAACAATTGTGTTAGGGTTTTTGACATTTTGGTGGGCTTTACGCATTTCAATGATTGGTGTGGTTGGGCACCACAAGCATAGGAGTAAAACTGAATCCATCAAAAGCATGGATAGGAAGGCTCCTAAGGTTGTTTTCAATTTTCAAGTGAGCATCCATTGCAGTGTTTTTGCCTATTTCAATGGAATCACAATTTCCATCTTCATTTTCTGTTTAAATCTCGACAAGTGCGAAGTATAGACATAAGTTAAATATACCAAGAAAGTGGAGACAGTTGAAGTGACAGAAAATATAGTAGTATTTCATTATAATAATATAAATTAACCCTCAAGCATATTTATTATTGAGCAAATTACATTGACATGCAGCTATATTGTTAAATCAACATATTATATATAACTGGGAACAGAGGCATAACCTAAAGAGTATAAAACAGTAACTCACACCCAAGTCCCAGATGGCATCAAACACGAATCCGAGCTCTAAGGTCTCCTTAATTTTAAGTTGCTTTAAAATTCCTTTCTTACCTACAAATCAACTTGTTACTCCTCGAGCATATATTCATTGTGTGTTTTAGGTACCAATGAAGTCAATGTGGATCTGTGTGCATAAATGGTTCTCTCTTTTATTAATTATGCTTGACCCTGAATCAATAGTATACACAAAGCATCAATAAGAATTAAACCAACTAACCTCAGAGTATCTAGAACCCCAAGTAAAGCAACTGTGTTTAGGATTTGCTGATTTTCCACCCAATCCTTTATATTCATATAATTCGGTGGAGACATATACACATCTCGGTACTCTTTGGTAGGATGACTCCAAAGGAATGCTGCCACAGGTTACAACCTACAGGAAGAGACATGATACATATAAAAAATACATTATAGAAGCGTAACAGGGATACAAGCATCAATGTCTCTATAGGACATTATCATCCATCCATAGAACAATCCTATTTGAGTGCATTGTGATAGGAGCAAGTGTTGAAAGCAGTTCAGGGATTACGATTAAAACCAGATATTATGCATAATATCTTGCAGAAGAATTTTTCACAGCAGACTAAGAGAGATAGCAAAAGTGAAGGTGAAGCAAAAAAATACTACTTAAATGCCACACAATTACACTGCAAGATAAACATCCCTAAATACCATCCACAACCAGAAGAATCCAAGAAATTAATATTAAGTTTACTTATGTCAAGAACTTTTGATTACATTTACATTCCAACCATTCTAGTAAAAAGCCAAATATGCGATCCTTCCTTATTACTCTACCACTAAAATGCACGCTAAACATCATCGTCCCTGACCACCATGTCTGCTGAATTCATGAAGAGACGTCTACTTTTATTCAAGTTTCTGAACTAAGTAAATAATTCTACAACATGCAAGTTAACTCTTCTCTTTTGAGCCACATTATAGACCTTCCAGTTTGTACCGCAAAATGAACAAAGCATATCGATATCAGAACAAATCTACTAGCTTATAAATACTTGCACAGACTCTAACGCGAGCAAAAAAAACTTTCAACAAATAGGACAACTCCAAAAGAAGCAGTCGCAATCACCACGACCAAATTCACTTGTTGTGTAAGTATCAAAACCCCATACCAAACATCACATTATTAAAACAAAAAACAAAAAAAATTAGGGGGAAGGATATATCATAAATAAATAATGTTAAATTAAATGTTAGCTGAACAAAACAAATAGCATGCCATCAAGAAGAATCGTCATTTTATGATATTGAGACATCACTAAAGATGATTATACCATTATCGTTATTAGCATAGGAAAGAAAGAAAATTACCCCCGTAACCTTAACGTACTGTCCATCAATGGCGCCTCTGAGCTCGGCATCAGGATACCTTTTCACAAACCCTAAAAGCCCTCGTCTCCCCCAAACGCAATTCCAAGCGATCAAAACCACCACGGGCATAATAACCGCTGCAAGAGCCACCAAAATCACAGCTTTCTTCACTGCCACCATGAGAAACACCCCAACAAGCAAACTCATTGCCACCACCACCATGAACACCCACACCAACGCCCTTGACACCTTGAACCCCACCTTCACCTCCTCGTTCAGACTCGTCACCGCCGAGCCATACACTGTCTTCCCCGCCGACACCACCGCAGACGGTTGTTCCAGCTGCCCCGACCGACGACTCCCAACCGGGCCGGATCCCACTGGACCCGACGTTATCAGGCCCGTCGGCTGCAGCGCTATCGGGCCCGACCCAGACGACTTCCGCGACATGGGCCCCGACCCGCTAAGCCTCCCCACTGCGGGACCCGAATTTGGCCCGGATCTCACCGACCCGGATGACGGCCGCGACGTCTTCTGATCAACGCTGGGGATTTCTAACATTTTCCCCAGCTCGCCGGACTTTTTTGGGTCGCCGCCAGTGTACGGTACGGAGCGTGAGGTCATTGTCGGCGGGCGCTCTTTCACCTGTTCGGGTCGACCCGACACGTATAGGCCACTGCTGAGCTGGTGAGAAGGGATTCGCGTCCCCATTTGAGAAAAAAGAGCAACTTGGGCTTCACAGAGCAAAAGGGTATGTTTCTTCCTCCTGTTCCTGAGGGGGGTGATAGTGTTGGTGTGTGTTGGTGTTTGCTCCTGCACTTGGTGTGTGTAAGTGTTGGTGGTGGTGCAAGTGGAAGGAGAACTAAGTTAGAAGTGGGGGAGGTTGAATGGAATTGCAGAAATGGGGTTGAGGTTCTTGATAATGACACCTGTGTCCCTTGTCTGTCTCTTTGGCCAAATAGCTGTGCTAATAATGTTGGGGCTCTGGAGGGTATACCACATTGTTGCTGGTTTATTTGCAGTTTGGTGTTTCTTCTGTCCCCACGCTTCCTCCTCCTTTTACCTTATTACCCTTTTTCCCTTTTTTTCACCTTTTTCCTGTTTGTTTTACCCTTTTTACAACTTTCTTTGCTTTTTTTTTTCTTTTCTTTCCCCTTTTTGTGCTGATTCCAGAGTAAGCAACCGACGGAGACAAAACTACGGCAGCCCTCAAACATGGTAGTTTTGTACTGATAATGTGGTGATGATGTTCTCTTCTGTTCTTTCCTGCGTTTCATTCAACTCCTCCCTTCTTTTTATCTCTTCACACCACTCTATTCAATGCTTTACATCACACACGTAATAAATCAATTTTACATTAGATTATGTTAAGGCCTTTTTAATGTATGTCTTTTATTTTATGATTATTTATAAAATAATAACAATGTAAATTAACTTACAACTAATCTTTTTATACACAATGTAAGTTAATTTATATAACATTGGGAGAGTAATTAATTATAACTAATTACATACACGTTGCTAGCTAGTTATTCGACTTTTCCTTTATATCATCATCCGCTTAAAGTTTTAAAATTTTAACGATTAAAACTATTGTGTTTTAAATTTCCTTTGCTATAATCGTTCATTTCAAGTTAATGCATTTCGTTTTCAATTCTACTTTTGAAAAAAAAAAGTGAAAGTTCTAAATTTGTTAGTATCTATATCACTTTCCATATAAAAACAATCGAAATTTCCCATGACGTAAAATTTGAATTGATCTCTCAACTTATAAAAAAGTTATTTACATATTTTATTTATCGAAAAATTTATATATGTAATAATTATACAATACAACAAAGTTATATTTAAATTAACTCGAGACTTTATTATTTAACTATTGCCATATATAATATAAATTAGTCTATTTTGATAATATTTTTTCAAAATCAGTATCCTTATTTCAACATCATAAAATAAATAGATAAGATAAAGTAAAATATTTTAAATAAATTATATTTTATAAATTTCTAATTATAATATTAAAAAGTATGAGCGCGCATTACTCAGTAGTATTAATTAAATAGATTTATAAAAAAAAAAAAAAAAATCTTA